>Ga0209075_1000007_pt1 | contig 143879 bp, 107 predicted proteins | sample Stecom2011_FD_187523 | JGI IMG/M metagenome (GOLD analysis project Ga0209075, IMG submission 187523) | Agricultural soil microbial communities from Utah to study Nitrogen management - Steer compost 2011 (SPAdes) (version 2) | ecosystem: Environmental > Terrestrial > Soil > Agricultural land... | reverse complement strand
AGTGTGGTTTCACATGAAGCTGAAAAATCACTTACCCCGGCATCGGTGCTTAAATTGATTACTACTGCAACGGCAATTGAAGCGTTGGGCGATAACTTCAGATATAGAACAGATGTTGCCCTGGATGCAAATGATCCCACACGTATTCTAATACTTGGTTCTGGTGATCCCACTCTGGGGAGTGAGGCTTTTAAAGATAGTCCCGATAGATTTTTTAATGATTGTAGGCAGTTGCTAGAAAAGACGCTTTCGAAAAACAGTGAATATTCAATTTATGTAGTGGATAATCTGTTTGGTTATGATGGTGTCTCGCCCGAATGGACTTGGATAGATATGGGCAATTATTATGCTGCAGGTGCTTATGGAGTTTCTGTTTTTGATAATACCTACCGCCTGTTTTTTAATACAGTAAATAAAAATAGTTGTCCCGTTATACTAAGAACAGACCCCGAAATTAAGGGATTAACTTTTCAGAATGAGTTAAAACTAAATAGCAGTGGCAGAGACAATGGCTATATATATGGAGCACCTTTTTCGTATGACCGGTGGGTTAGGGGAGATATCCCTGGGGGGAGGTCGTCGTTTAGCATTAAAGGAGATATTCCAGATCCAGGTTTATTATTGGGTGAGAAATTGGCAGAGAACTTAATGCAAAATGGCTTTAAAATAGGTAGTGTCGAAACATCTCGAAAGGATTATATCTCCGGCGTATGTGCAGTAAGTACTACTTCTCGATATAGAGTAGGTCAGGTGCTGTTTACTCAAGTATCGAGGCCATTAAAAGAGATAATAAGAGAGATTAATGTTGAGAGTAATAATCACTATTCTGAGCACTTGATAAGAACAATTGGAAGGCAATATAAAGCAGATATATATGATAATGCACTTGAGGCTGGAATTGAATTTGTGGTAGATTATTGGAAAAGAAAAGGTGTTGATATTACTCCTGTAACAATGCATGATGGTAGCGGTTTAGCACCGCAAAATGCTGTTAGCTCAGAATTCCTAGCCGATATGCTTAGCTATATGTACAATAAAAGCAGCTATTCAGCTGCCTTTATTAATTCGTTACCAAAAGCGGGACAGGATGGCACTCTTAGAAACTTTATGACCAATACTAGGTATAATGGAAAGATAATTGCCAAAAGTGGTAGTATAGGTGGAGTGCACTGTTATGCAGGTTATCTTATCGATGGTGAAAAGAGATATGCCTTTTCGGTTATGATAAACAAGTTTAACGGCACTCGTGCTCAGGTTAGAGGTGCTATTGAGCAGTTTCTGCTGAGCCTGTGACAAAAACATTAAATTACTCTACTATTTTTACAAGTTCTATTTCGAATACAAGAGTTGAGTAACCTTTAATTGTTCCTGAGCTGTTAGTGCCATATCCCAATTTCCAAGGAATCCAAACTTCCCATTTGTCACCTTCTTTCATATTTTGAAGAGCAGTAGAAAAACCATCAACAACGCCATTTACATTAAATGTGCGGGCAATATTATTTTTTGACGTAGTGTCAAATACTATTTTATTTGTGATGAAGTTTCCATTTTCATCTGAATAAGTATCGGGATTATCCCAAATGTTTTTATACCAGCCTGTATAAAGCACCTTAACCTGCTCTGTAAAATAAGGAGATCTTTCTCCTGTTCCGGTCTCAAGAACTTTATACATTACAAAGCCGTTTCCCGACTGTGAGTTTAACTTTGTATATTCAGGATTATTGGCAATAGCAGTAAATTGAGCTTCATTTTCAATCTTCCAGCGATCGTCAACTGTTTCAGTTTCATCGCAGGCTGAAAATAAAAGAACTGAAAATAGTGAAATAACAAGTAGTAGTTGTTTCTTCATTTTTGTGGTTTTTATTTTGATAGTTTTTTCAACAAACTTTTCATATCTGTTTTCTCTGTAATTATTTGTTGCAGGTTGCTTATAGCAACTCTTTCTTGCTCCATGGAATCGCGATGTCTTATCGTAACCATGTTATCTTCTAGAGTCTGGTGGTCTATTGTTGCACAGAAAGGTGTTCCAATAGCATCGTGGCGACGATAACGTTTGCCAATGCTATCTTTTTCGTCGTACTGACAAGTAAAGTTGAATTTAAGATCTTCCATGATCTCGCGAGCTTTTTCAGATAGTCCGTCTTTCTTAACAAGAGGTAATATAGCAAGTTTTACCGGTGCAAGTGCAGGAGGCAATTTAAGCAATACACGCTTTTCTCCGTTTTCTAACTGCTCTTCGCAATACGAACCAGCTAAAATTGATAGAAACATACGGTCAACACCAATTGAGGTTTCTACAACATAAGGAGTATATGATTTATTTAATTCTGGATCGAAATACTGTAATTTCTTGCCTGAGAACTTCTCGTGCTGACTTAAATCGAAGTCTGTTCTAGAGTGGATACCTTCTACTTCTTTAAATCCGAATGGCATCTCATACTCAATATCGGTAGCTGCATTTGCATAATGAGCCAATTTATCGTGATCGTGGAATCTATATTTATCAGCTCCAAATCCTAATGTCTGATGCCATTGCATTCTTAATTTCTTCCAATGCTCAAACCATTCAAGCTCCTGGCCTGGTGGTACAAAGAATTGCATCTCCATCTGCTCAAACTCTCTCATACGAAATATGAACTGACGAGCAACAATCTCGTTGCGGAAAGCTTTTCCTATCTGAGCAATTCCAAAAGGAATCTTCATTCTTCCGGTTTTCTGTACGTTTAAGAAGTTTACAAAGATACCTTGTGCCGATTCGGGACGCAAGTAAACCTTCATAGCTCCTTCGGAAGTTGCACCCATCTCGGTAGAGAACATGAGGTTAAACTGACGCACTTCGGTCCAGTTTCTTGTTCCGCTCACCGGGCAAGCTATTTCACAGTCAACAATAAGTTGTCTTAAATCAACCAGATCATTATCGTTTAAAGCTTTTGCGAAGCGTGCATGTATTTCATCACGTTTGTTCTGATTCTCAAGCACACGAGGGTTGGTCTCTCTATACATTTTTTCATCAAATGTGTCGCCAAACCTTTTTGCTGCTTTCTGTACTTCTTTATCTATCTTATCATCAAGTTTTGCCAGGTGATCTTCGATAAGTACGTCGGCACGGTATCTCTTTTTACTATCTTTATTGTCGATTAGTGGATCATTAAAAGCATCAACGTGACCCGATGCTTTCCAGATGGTAGGGTGCATAAAAATGGCAGAATCTATCCCAACCACGTTTTCGTGCAATAGAACCATACTGTCCCACCAATATCTTTTTAGATTATTCTTGAGTTCAACTCCCATTTGACCGTAGTCATACACGGCGCTTAATCCATCGTAGATTTCACTAGACTGGAAAACAAACCCATACTCTTTACTATGTGATATTAATTTTTTGAATACCTCTTCCTGTTGTGCCATAGCTAAATTGTGCATGTTAAAAAAAGAACATGCATTATATAAATTATAAATTAAAATTCAATTTTTTTTCTAGTTGCAAAGTAAACGGTTTTTTTCGATATTTTGACAATCATTCTTCTTAAAGATAGATAATTGATGCTCTTAAGGGTGTTACCTTAGCGGAAATATTGTACTTTTGTAATCACTTTTGAAAATCAATCTTCTATTTATCGATAATTGGGATAATATATGGCAAGTGGAATGAAGACTTTGGCAAAGGAGACTCTCTTCTATGGGATGGGTAGTGTTCTTCCAAAGCTGCTTAGCTGGATGCTATCATTATACTGGGCCTTTGCACTGCCAAGGATTTCAGATATAGGTATTCTAACCAATTTTTATGCATGGGTTGCATTGCTGCAAGTTATTTTAACCTATGGCATGGAAACAGGTTTTTTTAGGTTTGCCAATAAAGATAACGATCCGGTTAAAGTATTCTCTACATCTTTTATCAGTATTGCTAGTACAACATTTCTCTTCTTTGTAGTTGCATTTCTGTTTCTTGAGCCTTTATCATTTGCTTTGGGGGGAGATGATTTTAAACCCCACTACCTGCTGCTGCTTATTGTTATTCTTTGTGTTGATGTAATAAGCACTATTCCGTTTGCCAACTTAAGATTTAAAAAAAGACCAAAACGGTTTGCACTAATTAAGATTATAAATGTAGTTCTTACCATCCTCTTTAATCTTTTCTTTTTTCTGTTGTGCCCATTTCTTAAAACAGTATTCCCCAACACCTTTGCATGGTTCGATATAAATAAAGGGGTAGATTACATACTTATATCTAATTTAGCTGCTTCTGTTATTCAATTATTGTTAGTTTCTCCTGAATTGAAGATTAAGTTTCAATTTGACGCACAGCTCTTGAAGAAGATGCTTAAATATTCGTTTCCTATATTGATTTTAGGGGTTGCAGGTATACTTAATCAGACGGTTGATAAGATTATATTTCCCAAAATTTATCCCGATACGGCAAATGCTTTTACTGAGTTAGGGATATACGGGCAGAACTTTAAGATTGCTATTATTATGGTGATGTTTACACAGGCATTTAGATATGCCTTTGAGCCATATATATTTTCGAGAAGTGAGGGTGATATCGACCAGAAGCGTTCGTTTAGTGATGCAACTAAGTACTTTATAATATTTGGTTTACTTATATTTCTTGTAACTACAGGTTTTATAGATATTATAAAGTTTATGATTCCTCCGGAGTATCATGTGGGACTTAAAGTGGTGCCTATTGTATTATTAGGTGAACTTTTCTTTGGTATCTATTTTAACCTCTCTCTTTGGTATAAACTTACAGATCAGACCAGGTGGGGTGCGTATATGTCGGTATTTGGTTTTATTATAACCATTGCTATAAATGTAGTTTTTATACCTAAGTATAGTTATATGGCCTGTGCATGGGCTTCTTTCTTTGCAAATCTAATTATGATGGTTATTTCGTATGTTGTCGGACAAAAGAAATATCCGGTACCATATAATTTAAAATCGGCGGCAGCATTTTTTAGCCTATCGATAATTCTTTTTGGAGGAATTACTGTTTCACTTCAATTTATATCAAATTTATGGCTTAGGTTATTTATAAGCTCTGTATTTATAGTAATTTATATAGGAGTTATTGTTAAAAAAGAACTGCCTCTTAACGAATGGCCCATGATTGGGAAATATTTTAGGTAGGTGCAAGCGTAATAACTCATAAATTCAAATTAAAATCAAGAATATATTTAAGAACAATTTATAATGAGAAAACTTTATTTATTACTAGCAATATTTTGCTTGTCTTTTATGGCAAAAGCCGACGAGGGTATGTGGCTTTTGAAAGAGTTAAACAGTGAGAGTGTTGCTCGTATGCAGGAACTGGGATTTACTTTTCCCATAAACAGTCTTTACAGCGAAGATAATCCTTCTCTAAAAGATGCAGTGGTGATTTTTGGTGGAGGATGTACAGGTGTTGCGGTTTCGGAACAGGGGCTAATCTTTACTAACCATCACTGTGGTTTTGGAGCCATTCAGAAGCTGAGTGCGGTAGAGCATGACTACCTAAAGGATGGTTTTGCTGCCAGAAGCATTGAAGAGGAACTGTATGCCGATGGTTTAACAGTTTCGTTTCTTCGCTCAATGGAGGATGTTACTGATCAAATTATTCCTCATCTACCTTATACATTAAGTGAGATTCAGATGGAGTTAACAATTGATTCATTGTCGAACGAACTGATAAAAGAGTATGAAAACGACCCTTTTACAAATGCCAGAGTTGTACCATTTTATTCTCGCAATCAATACTATGTTGTTCTTTATGATGTGTTTCGCGATGTTCGTCTTTCGGCTACTCCTCCTCAATCGGTAGGTAAGTTTGGTGGCGATACTGATAACTGGATGTGGCCTAGGCATACTGGCGACTTCTCGGTTTTTCGTGTTTATGCTGATAAGGATAATAATCCTGCAACTTTTAGCGATAGCAACGTTCCTTATAAGCCTAAATATGTTGTTCCGGTTTCGTTGGCAGGTGTTAAAGATGGCGACTATTCGATGACAGTTGGATATCCTGGTAGTACACAGCGTTACCTGTCGTCATGGGGTATTAACCAGCGTGTTGAATCGGAAAACTCTCCTCGTGTTGAAGTTCGTGGAGAGAAACAGGATATCTGGTGGGATGCAATGACACAGAACGATACAATTCGTATTAAATATGCCAATAAGTATGCAGGTAGTTCTAACTATTGGAAAAACTCGATAGGTATGAATGAGGCAATATCTAATCTAGGTGTAATTAAGGAAAAAGAGAGAGTTGAAGCTCGTTTGAATGAATGGATTAACAGTAACAAAGCAGCAAAGGAGAAGTATGGTAATACTCTCACTATGCTTGATGAAGCCTATACAGGTTCTAACGAATTAGCAAAGTATACAACTTATTTCTTAGAAACTTTTAATAATGGTATTGAGCTAATCCGTTTTGCAAAAACTATTCTACAGTTTGATACAGATGGAACTGAAGAGGATAAAAAAGCATTTATTAATGAAAGGCTTATTGAGTCATATAAAAACTATGTACCCGAACTTGATAAAAAGGTGTTACCCAGATTAATGTCTCTTTATGCGGAGCGTGTACCTGAGATATATCATCCTGATATCTATGAAAAGATAAATGATGAGTTTGATGGTGATTATGAGAAGTATGCAGAATGGTTATTTGAAAATAGTAAGTTTACTTCACTTGAAGACTTATTATTACTTCTTCAATCTGCCGACACTCAAATGTTGACAAAAGACCCTGCTATGGAGCTTGCATTGTCTACTACTGATATGGGATATGAATTATCGGGATTGATGATGCCATATTATGAAAATATATTACGTGGAGAGCGTGAATTTATGGCTGCATTGAGAGAAATGGATTCTCATAAAACATTCTACCCAGATGCCAATTTTACACAACGTTTGAGCTATGGAACTGTGAAGGGGTATAAACCACGCGATGGTGTTTGGTATAACTATTTCACTACATCAAGGGGTATTTTAGAAAAACAAAAACCTGGAGATCCTGAGTTCAATGTACAAGATTATATTCTTAGAGATATACGAAGTGGAGACTTCGGAAGGTATGCAGATGAATATGGTGTTTTGAGGGTAAACTTCCTTTCTACTAATGATATTACTGGAGGGAATTCGGGCAGTCCTGTTTTAAACTCTAAAGGAGAGCTTATAGGTTTGGCTTTTGATGGTAACTGGGAATCGTTAAGCGGCGATATATTGTTTGAGCCAGAGATGCAACGTATGATAAGCGTTGATATTCTTTATACCTTATATATCTTGGATAAGGTTATGGATGCATCTCATTTACTAGATGAGTTGAAGCTGGTTAACTAAATATATTAGTTAATATATTAAATAAAAGTCAGCCCCTCAAATGCATTTAAGCATTTGAGGGGCTGAGACTTTGTTAAAAGACTAAAACTTATAAAGTTTTACTTACCTTTTGCTTCCCATTCTTCTCTGTCGAACTTTTCATAACGAGGAGGTGAGGGAACATATACGTTATCGTCCCACAGAGCGCTTGTTATCATTAAATCTGCACTATATCTATTGCATGCAATGGGTATATTATGTACACGACACTGACGCAGCAACATCATAATATCAGCTTCGTGGGGCTGTGCATTCAAATCATCTATTAAAAACACAGCTAAATCTATCTCTTTTCTTACAACCTTAGCTGCAATTTCTGCATCTCCACCCATCGGTCCTGAATTCATTATAGTTATCACTGGGTTTACACCCTCTCTGTCTAATGCTTCACGAACCAGGCTGCCGGTGGTGCCGGTACATACAAGATGATGTTCCGATAGAAAGTCTGAGTTAAATATAACCCAGTCCACCATATCAGCCTTGCGATGATCATGTGCAACCAATGCAATCGTTAATTTTCGTCTCATTTTATGTTTAATTACCTTCTTTTTATTATATACCCAGCTCTTGTCTGATGATATCTATTTTTTCATTTGCTTTTAATTCTGCTTGTGCCAGCTCCTCGCGAGTTTTTGCAGTACCCGTAACTTCAATATAGAACTTTATTTTTGGTTCTGTTCCCGAAGGTCGTATTGAAAGCTTTGTGCCCTCTTCGGTAAAATATTGAATAACATTTGAAGTGGTGGGCATTTCCAGAACAATATTCTCTCCGCTAACAAAATCGATACCTTCGAGTTTTCCGAAATCTTTTATTAGTGAAACAGCTGAGCCTCCTAATGATTTTAAAGGGTTTGTTCTGAAATTCTTCATCATTGCTTCAATCTCATCAGCACCTTCTTTTCCTTTGCGAACTAATGAAATTCCCACCTCTTTAGAATATCCAAACTCAAGATAAATATCTTGCAGCAATTCGTACACAGTTTTACCATTATCTCTTGCCCATGCTGCTATTTCTGCAAAAAGTGAACAAGCAGATACTGCATCTTTATCGCGAACAAAATCACCTGCAAGAAAGCCGTAGCTCTCTTCACCTCCACCGATATATTTTTTTAATCCTTCGTTTCTTCGAATGATTTCGGCAATCCACTTAAATCCTGTATAGCTATCATAAATCTCTATTCCTTTTATATTAGCTATTTTCTTAGCCAGTTCTGTAGTTACAATTGTTTTTACTACAAACTCTTTGCCTGTAAGTAATCCTAGTTCCTGACGACGAGTCATTAAATAGTAGAGACAAAGAAGGAATGTTTGGTTACCATTTACAAGAATGAAATTACCTTTATCGTTGCGAATGGCTGTGCCAATACGATCACTATCAGGATCGGTTGCCAAAACAATGTCGGCATCGGTTTCAATAGCTCTTTTTATTGCAAGATCTAACGCTGCCGGTTCTTCCGGATTAGGAGATATTACAGTTGGAAAATCACCACTTATAACATCCTGTTCTGGCACATTAATTATATTAGTAAACCCAATAGCTCTTAGAGCATCTGGAATAAGTTTGCCTCCGGTACCGTGAATTGGAGTGAATACAATTTTTATATCATTATTACGTTGAATTGAATCGGGAGAAAGAACTAGCTTCTTCACCTCCTCAATAAACGCCTTATCCATATCTTTTCCGATAATCTCGATAAGTTTACTTTTCTTCTCAAATTTTATCTCATCGTTGCTTTTAATGCGATTAACTTCAGCAATAATATTTCTGTCGTGCGGTGCCAACACCTGTGCCCCATCATTCCAGTAGGCTTTGTATCCATTATATTCCTTTGGGTTATGCGAAGCTGTAATCATAATTCCGCTCTGACAACCCAGTTTTCTAATTGCATACGATACCTCAGGGGTAGGGCGTAATTCTTCAAAAAGATAAACTTTAATACCGTTTGCACTAAAGATATCGGCAGATATCTCTGCAAACTTTCTGCTGTTATTTCTGCAGTCGTGTCCAATTACTACTTTTATTTCCTGCAACTCGGCAAACTCCTTCTTTAGATAGTTTGCAAGTCCTTGAGTAGCTGTTCCAACAGTGTAGATGTTCATTCTGTTGCTTCCGGCACCCATGATACCCCTCAAGCCACCTGTACCGAATTCAAGGTCTTTGTAAAATGCATCAATTAACTCTTTCTTATCTTCATTTTCGAGCATTCTCTGCACTTCAGCTTTAGTCTCTGCATCATAGTTACCTTCTAGCCATGAATTAGCTTTGTTTGTAACTTGTGCTAATAAAGTTTCATCTTCCATATAATATATCTGTTATTTTACTGATTTTGTTTTACTAAAATTACTCAACCGGAATAACTTTATATTTATCGCCAGTTTGGTCTATTATTTTTTTGTAATATTCGTTAGAATATCCCGGTCTTTGAGGTCTAGCCGGTTGTCCGTATGGATTTCTTTTAAACTCGCCATTTTCTTCGGCTTTAATCACACCATCAATATATTTAACCATCAGGTATTCACCTAGCTTTTTCCATTCTGCCATTCCCTCTTTAACAAGATTGTTTGTGTACTCGGTGAGATATTGAACAGATTCCTCACTGGATTGCTTATGCAATTCTAAAGCCCTCTCTTCTATTTGAGGTTGCTGAGCTGCAAAGCTGCCCTCGAGCATAGATTGAATTTTTTTCATATCTTCGCTCATATCGCTGTAACGAGTATATACCATATTAGATACCCAATTGTGAATCCAGAATGCAGATGTCCATGAAAAGTTAAGCAGGTCACCATTACCTTCAGCCATTTCATGAGGTACTACATTGTGTCCACTATAAAATGGGTAATAGACAGTCTGTGCTGCGTCATCAATACCAAACCATAGGATTCCACCAATTTCGTCGGGCAACCAAGAACGCAATTGAGCAACAAAAGAGAATGCTGTTTGCTGAGTAGCTATTGGTCTTTCGTTGCAGTACTCAACGGAATCAACTTCATATGTTAGGGGTGTCCATCTGTAGGGAGAATTAAAAGGACCTGCACCAACATCAAAGCGCCAATCAAGCTCAGTACCTTCGTAATGATCACGCATTAGATTCTGTATATCTTGTGCACTCAACTTACGGTCGGGTTTAATATATAACGGCATAGGTTCTGTAGTCTTACCTTGAGCATATGATACGAACTCACCCATATCTTTATTTACATTATTGAAGAACGACCATACACGTGCTTCACAAAAACGCATTGCTCCAAAATCGAGCGGAGCATATGCTTTGGCAAAGCTGAAGTCGGCATCTTCACCTGTGTAATATCCTTTCTCGCGAGCAAATGAAATTACATCTGGTGAGTATAAACAGTTTTCCGAATCGTTTAATGAGAATTGTTGAATTCGTGCTTGATTTGCATGAGCAGATACACAATCGTCGGGAATGCGAACTGCTACCCATACAGCACCTTTATTTCCTACTCCTTTTCCAATCATCTCCATTACCCAAACCTCGTTGGGGTCTGCAATTGAAAAAGATTCTCCTCCACTATAATAACCATACTCGCTAACCAAATCGGTCATTATCTTTATTGCTTCGCGAGCATTTTTTGCTCGTTGCAAAGTAATATAAATCAAACTGCCATAATCCATGATACCGGTTGAATCAGCCAACTCAGATCGTCCTCCGAAGGTAGTTTCGCCTATCGCAAGCTGATGCTCGTTCATGTTGCCTATGACATTATAAGTTTGCAATACCTGAGGAATTTCGCCTAGATATTTACCAGTATCCCATTCATAAACTTTAAGCATTTCACCAGGGTTATATTTTTTTGCAGGCCAATGATATAATTCACCAAACAAGCCATAGGAGTCGGCTGCATATGAAATAATTGTTGAGCCATCAGTTGAGGCCTTTTTACCTACTAGTAAATTTGTGCATGGGAAAGCTAAGTTGTTGGCAAATAGTGCCATTATAGCGATGATGATGAATTTTCTCATGTTATCTAAATTGTCAATAAAATAAAATATAGTTTTGCGTAAAGATACTTTTTTTTGTTTAAACAGCCTAGACTGATTAATTGAAATTTTTATTTATCATAAAATGGTTGGCAAAAGTAGAAAAAAAATCTATTTTTGTCTCATAAAGAAACCCACAGTATTATAAGAATGAAAGAAAAAGTTAATAAAATAAGGACTAAACGAATTTTGGGGCTTACTGCTTCACAAATCATAGTTCTATTAGTGCTGTTGGTTGTATTGTTTTTTTTTAGCGATAGTAGTATTCAAAAAAGATTAAAACAAGAGTCACAGATTAAAGACCTTCAAACTCAGATTGAATTATACCAAAAGCAGATAGAGGAGGATAAAGAAAAGTTGAATGAGCTTCAATCTAACAAAGATGACCTCGAAAAGTTTGCAAGAGAGAATTACTTCATGAAAAAAGAAAATGAAGAAATCTTTATTATTGCGAAATGATTCAGTATATTTGTTGAAAATGATTTTTGTTATAGTATGAAGGATAAATTATTTCAGATGTCGGGCATTCTGATTTTGTTTTCGGCAATTTTATATATGTTTTCGCCTGAGATTGCACCATGGATTATGTCGATATCGGTACTTATATTTTCACTTATTACTATGACTAATCCATATCCAGGTAAGAGTATTAGAGGTAAAAGACTTTTTAATTTTCAGGTTTTCTCTTGTTTGTTAATGATTGCAGCTACCTACCTGATGTTTAGAAATAGAAACGAATGGGCTCTGGTAATGATACTGGGAGCGTTTTTTATGCTATATGCAGTAATTGCTATTCCTAAAGAATTAGACAAAGAGAAAAACAGTGATTAAATACAGCTTGGCCATCTGATAACATGTTTTATGTGAAATGAAGAAAAGTATACTCATAATAGATGATAATTTGACAATTTGTTTGATGTTGAAGTCATGGCTTGTTAAAAACAACTATACAGTAGAAACAACATCAAGTGCCAAAGAAGCAAAACAAATGGTGAAAGAATATCCATTTGATATGATATTGAGCGATATTAGAATGCCCGATATTGATGGTATAAGCTTTTTAAATTGGGTTAAAAAGTATGATTCTGATATCCTCGTTATTATGATGACAGGTTTTGCAGAAATAGATTCTGTAGTAGAAGCTATGAAATTAGGGGCAAATGATTATATACCCAAACCTATTGATCCTGATGTGTTATTTTGTAAATTAGAAGAAGCATTTCAGGTTCAGAACAACATAAAGAAAAACAATCAATTTCCGAATAACTTTTTGATGCCTCCTGGTAAAGAGTACAAGCAGATATTAGAACAATTAAATATTCATACAGAAAACAAAGATCATATACTAATAGTTGGTGAAAGAGGTACAGGTAAATCTTCATCGGTAAAACATGTATTTGATAAAGGTTTTCACCCTTCTAAACCTCTGGTAATACTAGATGCGTCAGATATAACTAAAAAAGAGTATGATTGTGAAGAATGTGAATCAAAATTAATAGAGAATATTAAAGTTGCAAAAGGAGGGTTATTTTACATACGCGAGATTGATAAATTAAATAAATTCCTTCAAAATGAACTTATTGTTACTTTAACTAAGCAGAGTAGAGATGAATGTTTCACACAAGTGATTTTAAGTTCTCAACTGAGTCTAGATGAGTTGCAAAACACTCTAATACCAAAATTGTTTTATTTGCTTAAGAAGAATATTGTTGTTCTTCCTTCTTTAAAAGGAAGAAGTGAGGTTATTCTAAGTTTCTCAAATCATTTTCTAAATTTTTCGAACTTAATATTAAACAAACAATTAAAAGGTATAGATTCTGAATTACAAAAAGAACTAACTTCGTACGAGTGGCCAGGAAATATTCAGGAGTTGAAAAATACTATATTAAAAGCAGCTCTTTTAGCTGAAGGAGATTATCTGACAATTGATATAGCTGAAGAGTTGTTTGGATGCATTAAATCTGAAAGAAGCGAAATAAACGAAACAAAGACTGTTAACATTCATAGTTTAAAAAAAGAAAATTACGAGAAAGAGAAGATTTGTCAAGCACTTGCTATTGCAAAAGGCAACAAAACTATGGCTGCTTCTATTTTAAATATTGACAGAAAAACATTATACAATAAAATAAAGTTATATAGAGTAACAATATAAAAATGGATAAAGAGGGGGCGTCGAAAATTAAACTAACCGTCATTATCGGATATATTCTTGTTGTTATTGTTTTAATAGCGGGCTTGACAGCTCTTTATAGAAATTTGGTTGATTATTCTAACAAGAAAATTAGAAGTGAAGATTTATCCGAGTTATTTATAGTAAGTAATACACTTTCGTTACTTTATGAAATTGAAAGCGAGCAAAACTTGCTAACCCCTTCAACTGCTAGGCAATATTACATCAACTACGATTCAATTATTCCTGAAATAGAGAGAAACCTGCATGAGTTACATCTATTATCACAAGATAGCTCCCGGAAAGTTAAATTAGATAGTATTAGCCTCCTAATAAATAGTAAGAGAGATAACCTTTATGATATTGTTTTATTACTTGATTCGTTAAGTGAAGCGCCACAAATCATAAGAGAAACACACAGTAGTTTTGAGTCGAAAGGGAAAAGTGACGATATTTCGGATTTAATAAACAAAAATTTCAATTCTGAGAATGACAATCGGAGCGATACAACAATAATTTCGAAAGAGAAAAAAGGCTTTTTTTCACGTTTACGTAATGTGTTTGTTGGTAGTGCCGATTCAACCATAGTTATAGAGAAAAGAAGTAGTGTGAATAACGAAGGCATAAAGCATATTATCGACACTGTGATTAACAAGGTTCGTTATTCAGAGAGACTCGATATGAGTCGACAGCTGGAGCTTCAAACATCTCTAGTAGACAGGCAGAATATTATGAGTGTTACCAACAGAATGTTAACATCTCGAATTGATGAATTGTTGAAAGATATTGAACAAGAGGAGTATAGAAAGTCTATTCAGCTTTTAGAGGAAAAAGAGTATACAATCTCTCGTTCGCAAAAGATAATGCTAATAGTTTCAATAATAGCTATCGTTATAGCATTGTTATTTGCAATACTTTTTCTTATTGATATTAATAAGAGTCAGCGTTATAGAAGTAAACTGGAGAGGTCAAACCAGCAGATATCTGAATTGTTAGCTACACGTCAAAAACTAATGCTTACTATTTCACATGACATTAAAGCTCCAATGAGTTCGATAATAGGTTTTATTGAGTTATTGAGAGATGGTATAAATTCGGGCATAAGTAAAGAAAAGAGAAATGAATATCTTCAGAATATGAGTAGCTCTGCAAATCATATTATTCAACTAGTTACAACTTTACTCGATTTTACTAAATTGCAAGAGGGAAAGTGGGACTTTAACAACAGTAATTTCAATTTACATCAACTTGTAAATGATACGACTAAAAGTTTTCAGCCTATTGCAGTGGAAAAAGGTCTTATCTATCATGTGGATAACAGATTACAGGTGGATAAATTATACTTTGCAGATCCATACGTTTTAAGACAGATAATGAGTAATCTATTATCTAATGCTATCAAATACACCAACCGTGGTGAAATATCGATTAAAGTGGAAGAAAAAGCAGAAGATGTATTTTACTTTTCTATTTCAGATACTGGTATAGGAATAGATATTGATAATCAGCAATGGATCTTTAATGAGTTCAAACAAGTGCATCAAAAGTATAACTACGAAAAAGATATTAAAGGAAGTGGATTGGGATTATCTATAACAAAAAGGCTGGTTAGTGAGTTATATGGTGAAATAAAATTAACTTCAGAAAAGGGGATAGGGTCAGAATTTATAATAGAAATTCCTCTCAAAAGTGCTGTCGATTTACAAAATTCAATAAGCACAAGTACTCATGTTGTTTCACAAAATCTTAAAAATATTACTGTATTAGTAGTTGAAGATGATCCAACGCAATTGAAAATGGTAACAGAGATGATCAGAAAGAAAGGTTTAAGCTGTATTGGTGTAACCGATACTGATAAAGTTTTGTTACAACTTAGAAATAACATCTTTGATATCATATTTGTTGATATTAATCTTAAAGTTTCCACCGGAATAGAGCTTATTAAGGAGATATATGAAACAGAAAAAGAGCTTTTGACAGACACACCAATAATTGCACTTTCAGCAGCCTCAGATGTAACTAAAGATGAGTTGCAATCATTCGGATTTACTGATTTTCTACCAAAACCTTTTACTTCTGAAGATCTGTTTGGAATGATAAATATACATACTAATTCGGGTGTAATGATAAGTGATGATAAAGAAGAATTATCAAATGGACTTATGTCATTAATTGAATATGTTAAAGATGATGATAAGCAATCGTGTGAAATATTGCAATCTTTTATCGACGAGACGCTTGCAAGCAATAAGCTATTAAAAGCAGCTTTTGAGCAAAAAGATTATGTATCAGCACGAAAAGTTTCACACAAAATGTTACCACTTATTAAGATGATTGGCGATAATCAGGTTATTTCAATGGTTGAACATTTGGAGAAAGGGAATCAACTCTCTGAAGAAAAGGAAAGTTTAATGGTAGTTGAATTAGAAAGATATGTTTTAGAAGCTGAGAAACATAAGGCTGTAATCGTAGCGAGACTAAATGAGCGCAACTGAGATAGCTAATAGTTATAAACGATATTTGCTTTTAGAAAAAGGGCTTTCTAAAAACAGTATAGAAGCGTATATGCGTGATTTGCAAAAACTGTTGGATTTTGCAGAGGAGGAGAAACTGTCTTTAAAAACTATCAAGTTGTCAGATATTGAAGCATTGCTTGCTGAACAATATGATAAGGAAATCTCACCCCGCTCACTTTCAAGAATAATTTCGGGACTCAAATCCTTTTTTAGGTTTATGGTCTTAAATGGTTATCGTGACGATAATCCAACAGAACTACTTGAGTCTCCAAAAATTGGTTTAAAGCTACCACATGTACTTTCAATTGAGGATATTGATAAAATATTATCAGTTATAGATGTATCCACATCAGAGGGCACCCGTAATTATGCAATTTTTGAAACGTTGTATAGTTGCGGATTAAGAGTTTCAGAGCTTACTAACCTTCGCTTTCAGGATCTATATCTTGATGAAGGGTTTATAAGGGTAGAGGGTAAAGGTAGTAAACAGAGGCTAGTTCCAATTTCTGATATAGCAATTCAAAAAATCAAAAACTGGTTCGATTATCGTAAACAGATTAATATTCAAAAAGGGAGTGAAGATGTACTTTTTATCAGTAATAGAGGGAGCTCAATTTCAAGAATAACTGTATTCTATTATGCAAAGTTATATGCTGAAATGGCAGGTATCGAGAAAGAGGTAAGTCCACACATATTTCGTCACTCATTTGCTACGCATCTATTAGAGAGAGGTGCCAATATCAGAGTAATACAAGAGATGCTTGGACACGAGAAGATAACTACTACAGAGATATACACCCATATTGATCGTAATTTTCTAAGAGAAGAAATTATTGAGCATCATCCCAGGAATAAGTTGACGAAAAAATAAACAAAGAAAAGAATTAAAGCTCCAAGATAATTTTATATATTTGCTAAAGAATAAAAAAACATATAATCATGAAATTTGTAATATCAAGTGCCTCGATGCTAAATCATTTACAGGCAATCAATAGGGTCATAAATTCAAAAAGTACACTCCCTATTTTAGATTGTTTTCTGCTAGAGTTGAAAGGCGAGAAACTAACACTTACTGCTGCAGATAGTGAAACAAGATTAGAAACTTGGGTTGAGGTAAACAGTGCTGAAGGTGAAGGAAGTTTGGCAATTAATGCTAAAAATCTGCTTGATCCATTACGCGAACTCCCAGACCAACCATTAACTTTTGATATTAATGATGAGACACTTGAGGTATTTATTTATTATCAAAATGGTAAATATAATTTTGTTGGATTAAAAGGTGATGAATATCCAGATCCAAAACCTTTGAAAGAAGATTCGGCAATGAGCCTTACAATAGACTCTGAGATGCTTCTATCGGGAATAAACCGTACAGTTTTTGCAACAGCAGACGATGAGCTGAGGCCTGTTATGAATGGTATCTACTTTGATATTACTTCCGAAGATCTAACTTTTGTTGCATCTGACGGACATAAGCTTGTAAGGGTTACTACTACAGACTCTAAAGGTGATGGTCGCTCTTCTTTTATACTACCTAAAAAACCAGCAAACCTGTTAAAGTCAATTCTCCCCAGAGAGAATGGAGATGTGGAAATCAATTTTGATGAAAACAATGCCTACTTAACAATGGGTAATTACAAAATGGTTTGTCGTTTTGTAGAAGGCAGATATCCAAACTACAACTCTGTTATCCCGCAGAACAATAGCAATAGCGTTGTCCTCGACAGACTATCATTACTAAATGCACTCAAAAGAGTATCAGTTTTTTCAAACCCCTCAATTGGACTTGTGAAACTACAGCTCTCAGAAGATAAAATTGTTATTACTGCTCAAGATATCGATTTCCTTACAGCAGCAGAAGAAACTATAAGCTGCACTTATGAAGGAAACGTAATGAATATAGGATTTAAAGCTGTTTTCTTAATTGAAATTTTAGATAATATTCCATCATCTGATGTAAGAATTGAATTGTCGGATCCATCAAGAGCAGGACTTATTCTTCCGGTGGAGCAAGAAGAAAATGAGGATATGCTCACACTTCTGATGCCAATGATGTTGAATGATTAAATAAGTAATAAATGGATTTAAAACTCAATAACCCGTTAGTTTTTTTTGATTTGGAAACTACCGGTATAAATATAACGCGCGACAGAATTGTAGAAATATCGGTATTAAAAGTTCATCCTAATGGAAAGGAAGAAACCAAAACAAGGAGGATAAATCCTGAAATGCCTATACCACCCGAATCAACTGCAATTCATGGTATCACGGATGATGATGTTAAAGACTGTCCTACATTTAAACAGGTGGCAAAATCATTTGCAGACCTCTTAGAAGGGTGTGATATGGCTGGATTTAATTCAAGTAGATTTGATGTACCTATGCTCACAGAAGAATTCTTGAGAGCAGGTGTTGATTTTGATACAAGTAAGAGAAAGTTTATTGATGTTCAGATTATCTTCCATAGGAAGGAGCAACGTACGCTAGAAGCAGCATATACTTTCTATTGTAACAAGAAACTTGAGAATGCTCATTCAGCAGAAGCTGATGTGGTTGCTACTTACGAAGTTCTTAAGTCGCAACTCGACAAATATAATGATCTTGAAAATGACATCAACTACCTTTCTAAAGAGTATTCGAGTTTTAACAATAATGTTGATCTTGCAGGTCGCATAATATTAAATGACAAAGGAGTTGAAGTATTCAACTTTGGTAAGCATAGAGGTAAATCGGTTGCCGAAGTGTTAAAAAAAGAGCCAAGTTACTATTCTTGGATGATGGATGGTGATTTCCCTCTAAATACTAAACAAGTGCTTACAAAACTCAGGTTAAGAGAAATAAATGGCTAAATCTCGTTTCTTTATTACACTTTCATATAACGGAAAGAACTATGTTGGATGGCAGATTCAGCCTAACGGAATAAGCGTACAGCAAATACTTCAAGAATCTCTATCAACCATTCTTCGTTCTAATGTTGAAGTTGTGGGTGCAGGAAGAACAGATGCAGGAGTACACGCTCATATGATGATAGCACATTTCGATTGGGAGGGAGACTCTTTCTCAGTTGAGGATCTTATTTATAAACTTAATAACTATCTTGCCAAAGATATCTCTATTCACTCAATACAACCGGTGAAGTCTGATGCACATGCTCGCTTTAGTGCTGTATCGAGATGTTACAAATATTATGTAACAACTAAAAAAGACCCTTTTCTCTATGAGCTAACACACAGAGTTTACTTCACACCTGATGTAGAGCACATGAATACTCTTAGTAATATCTTACTTGAGTACGAAGATTTTAGTAGTTTTAGCAAATCTCACACGGATGTTAAAACAAATAATTGTAAGGTAGAGTCTGCAAAATGGGAGCAGGAAGGTGATTTGTATGTATTTACAATAAGAGCCGACAGGTTTTTACGTAACATGGTAAGAGCAATAGTTGGCACTTTGCTTGAAGCGGGTAGGGGGAAGCTGGATGAGCGAGGGATGCACAGAATAATTAAGGCAAAAAACCGACAAGTAGCAGGAGACTCAGCTCCTGGTCATGCACTTTATCTTGAGGATGTGAGCTACCCTGATGATATTTGGTTATAAAAAATAACGTTAAATAGTTTTTTTACAGGATTAGAGTGAAAAAGTTAACGCGGCATACTGTGAAGTTGCCGCGTTAACTATTTATACTTTAAGCTTTATGAATACTTCTAATCATTCATCGAAATAAGAAATTCTTCATTCGTTTTAGTTCTTCTCAAACGTTGCAGTAAAAATTCCATAGCTTCTACAGAGTTCATATCGCTAAGGAAATTGCGTAATATCCACATACGATTTAAAGATTCTTCGTTAAGCAGAAGGTCGTCACGACGAGTGCTTGATGAAATAATATCAACTGAAGGGAATATACGCTTATTCGAAAGTTTTCTGTCGAGTTGAAGCTCCATATTACCTGTACCCTTAAACTCTTCAAAAATAACATCATCCATCTTAGAACCAGTTTCGGTAAGAGCTGTTGCAATTATTGTTAGTGAGCCACCATTTTCGATATTACGTGCAGCACCAAAAAAACGTTTTGGTTTATGTAAGGCATTTGCATCTACACCACCCGATAATACTTTTCCTGAAGCAGGCTGTACAGTATTATAAGCACGAGCAAGCCTTGTTATTGAATCTAAAAGAATTACAACATCATGACCACATTCTACCAAACGACGAGCTTTATTTAATACAATCTCTGCTATCTTTACATGATGATCGGCAGGCTCGTCAAAAGTTGAAGCAATTACCTCAGCATTAACGCTTCTCTCCATATCAGTTACTTCCTCTGGTCTTTCGTCAATTAGAAGTATAATCATATAAACATCAGGGTGATTATCTGCAATTGCATTTGCAATATCTTTCAACAAAACTGTTTTACCAGTCTTGGGTTGAGCTACAATCAATCCACGTTGGCCTTTTCCGATAGGAGTAAACATGTCTACTACCCTGCATGAAAGATTATCGTTATGCCCTTTGGTGAGATTGAATTTCTCATCTGGGAATAGAGGTTTAAGATGATCAAAAGGAACACGATCTCTCACCGCATCGGGGTTGCGACCATTTAAACGATCTACTTTAACCAATGGAAAGAATTTTTCTCCCTCTTTTGGAGGACGAATAGGCCCTTCAACCACATCACCAGTTTTAAGTCCAAAAAGTCTTATTTGCGATTGCGAAACATATATGTCATCCGGAGAAGACATGTAATTATAGTCTGAAGATCTAAGAAATCCATAACCATCAGACATAATTTCAAGAACTCCTGATGCGTTTAATAATCCATCAAAATCATAAGCAGGCTCTTTCTCTTTTTCTTTTTGCTTTTGAGGCTGAGCTTGAGCTTGTTGTCTGTTTTGTTGAGGTTGTTGCTTTTGTTGTGGGGGAGAAGGAGTTACCAAGTCTAAAATTGATACTTTTTCTCCTGTAGGTTGAGGTGCACTTTTAGCTTTCTCTGCTACTTCAACATGTGGATCTTCAGAAACAACTGGAGGTAATGTGGCTGGTGGAGGTGTATTTTTTTTCTCTTCTTTTCTGTGTTTTGAAGACCTAAAAACCAATTGTATCGGTTTGTTTACTTTTTCGTTTTCAGATTTCGGCTGATTCTCAGTTGACTGAGGTATAGCTTCTGATTTTTTCTCCACTACTTTTACTTCCGGAGTTTTTGCCTCTGGAGCTTTAACTTCTGGAATTTTATCCTCTGGAGCTTTAACTTCTGGAGCTTTAACCTCTGGAGCTTTCTCCTTGACAGGTTTAGCTTCCTGAGTATTTGCTGTTTGTTTTTTTACCTCCTGCGTTTTAACTTCTGCAACCTTCTTCTCTTTCTGAACCGGGGTAGATTTAGTTGTTTTATTATCATCCTTTTTTGTAACAGTTTTCTTATTTATAGGTTTATTACTCCTATTTTTAGAGTTTCTATTACTGTTGTCGTTGCTATTTCTACTTTTATTATTCTGTCTGTTTCCAGAATCGGAAGTCAGTTTTTTTGTTTCAGCAATTGCTTGTTCGTCAAGAATTTTATAAATAAGTTCTTCTTTCTTGTATGCATCAGGGCGTCTTATGCCCATCTCTTTTGCAAGAACTCGCAATTCTGTTGTAAGCTTTTCATTAAGCTCAATAATGTTATAAGCCATCTAGATATATTGAAATTCGTTATGGTTATTGTAATTAATATGATATGTTCGAATTATAAACTGCTCTAATTATGGAGGTATTTATTCCATAATATTTTAGTTAAACACAGCGAAATAATTGAGTTTTGATTGATTTTGAATATATATAACAGTAGTATTGAGTGAACTTTACTGTCGAAGATTCACTTGCAAAGGTAACATAATTTTCTAAATAGATTCAATATTTAAACACATTTTTTGCATTTATATCAGTCATTCTGCATATTTATGCTGTTTAATGTATTAAATCGCCTTTCAATTTCGTTCTTATACAACAAAGATCTCCTTCTCTCCAATGAATTGGGTGCAGTTGACTCTACAAAAAGATTGTTAGCCACTGTTGCCCATTTATACGCCTCCTCCATTTCACCAATCATCTCATAAGCCAATGCTATATTATTTGCCGCTTTTGCTTTATTTGTCTTTTTCCTTTCTGATGTATTATTATAATACTCTTCCCACTTTCCAATTGCCCTGATCCACTCTGCACCCTTAGCAAATGCTTCACCTTCGCGCATAAGCTTAGAAGCAGAAGTATAGTACCATCTGTCCTGTCTTTCCCAATGAGGAGCAAAAACATATGTCATCTTCTCTGCTGCAGTAATTGCCAAACTCCTCATTGCTTGTTCGCGTGAAGGAAGCATTTCTTGTGAGTAAGCATTACCATCTTGTATATCAAAACCTATCCAATTTAAGCTGTCGATATATTGTACACGAGGTATCTTGCCTTCCATAGTTGGAAGGTAAACTCTGATAATAGAGCTAATCTTACCAGTCATATTACTGTAGGTGTATCCCATCTGTTTAAAATGCTCTCTTTTGGTTGTTTCAACAATAAGTCTATCAAGCGAGATTATTGCATCAGCACCTGTTTCTTTTCTTATTTCGTTCATCTTCTCAGGATCTAACAGTTCCTCCTGAAAAAAATTCTGATCATTCCTTATCGGTTCTTTATAATAAGTAACTCTGTTAAAATAATCCTCTTCGTTAAGAAATTGTGCTAAGGCTTCGGTGTAAAAAATAGAAACACTATCTGCCGATGCTTCAACTTTCTTTTCAACAGAACTGCCTATATTCACTAAATAATGACCAATATCATCGGGTTGTTGAACAACATTATTAACAACGGCTATTCTCAATACATCGTTGGGCAGTGTTACCTGTGCAGGCTCACGAGTTTCTACTGTTAGATATTTAATTCCCGAGCAGCTGCTCAGAATAAGTACAAGAGTTAAAACAATAATAAAAGGGTATGATTTATACATAGATTTTTGTTATTTATACTGCAAATATAGCAACCTGCAAACGATTTTCACCCAATATTAATAGAATATAATCTTATTTTGTACATTAATGCCTCTATTAATTAACATTTACACAGCGTTAAATGTTTTCATTTCAAACGATTGTTTAAGTGTTTTTTGATATATTTGTAACTTTCATTTAAAATTTACAACAGAAACAAACTAAAACATGGCATTTAACATTATTGTGTTGGCTAAGCAGGTTCCCGATACCCGCAACGTTGGGAAAAATGCAATGAAGGCCGACGGAACTGTAAACAGGGCAGCACTCCCTGCAATTTTTAATCCTGAGGATCTTAATGCGCTTGAACAGGCACTGGGTATAAAAGAACAATACCCGGGATCTCACATTACCATGCTCACAATGGGACCGGGGCGAGCAGCCGAAATATTACGTGAAGGTATGTTTCGTGGTGCAGATGATGGTGTCCTACTAACCGATAGAGCCTTTGCTGGTGCCGATACTCTGGCAACATCATATGCATTATCTATGGCAATTAAAAAGATTGGCAAATTTGATATAATTGTATCAGGTCGTCAAGCAATAGATGGTGACACAGCTCAGGTTGGACCTCAGGTTGCAGAGAAGTTGGGAATACCTCAAATAACCTATGCCGAAGACATTCAGGTAGTAGGTAGTGATAAACTCAGAGTAAAACGTCGCCTCGAGAATGGGGTAGAGGTGGTTGAAGCTCCACTTCCGGCGTTAGTAACTGTAAACGGATCGGCTAGATCTTGCAGACCTCGTAACGCAAAGTTATTGCTGAAATACAAACATGCAAAAACTGTTACCGAACGTCAGATAGAGAATATTGATTATATCGATATTTATAGTAGTCGCCCTTACCTTAATCTAACCGAATGGGGTGTAGCCGACGTTGGAGCTGATCCTGTTGAATGTGGTCTCTCGGGCTCTCCTACAAAAGTAAAGCGCACAGAGAATGTAGTATTTCAGACTAAAGAGAGTAAACATATCTCTGATAGTGATATTGAGATAGATGCTCTTATGAAGGAACTGATAGAAAACCACACTATCGGGTAACCAATTGTTTAACTGAATACCGATTTAAATAAAAAGATGAATAACTTATTTGTATATTTAGAAATAGAAGATGGCAAGGTTGCAGAAGTGAGTCTTGAACTACTTACCAAGGGTCGCTCACTTGCCAATCAACTGGGATGTAAATTAGAGGCAATAGCTGCCAGTGCCATTACAGATGGAGTAGACAAGCAGGTATTTCCTTATGGTGTAGATACCTTGCATATATTTAAGGATGATCGTTTATCACCATACTCAACATTGCCACACACCTCAATAATGGTTGAACTCTTCAAGAAAGAAAAACCCGAAATATGCCTTCTTGGAGCTACAATTATTGGCCGAGATTTAGGCCCCCGAGTATCTTCAGCATTGGGAAGCGGACTTACAGCCGATTGTACCTCTCTAGAGATTGGAGATCATGAAATAAAGAAAACCGGCGAGGTTTATAAAAACTTGTTATATCAAATTCGTCCAGCCTTTGGAGGAAACATTGTTGCTGCAATCATCAACCCCGATCATCGTCCGCAAATGGCAACTGTAAGAGAGGGTGTGATGAAAAAAGAGATAATGGATCCTTATCATACAGGAGAGATAGTAGATTATAATGTAAATGATTATGTGAAGGATGAAGATTTTATAATAAACATTATCGACAGGCATATTGAGAAATCTAAAGTAAACATTAAAAACTCACCAATTATAATCTCCGGTGGTTACGGAGTTGGATCAAAAGAGAATTTCGATCTTTTATTCCAGCTAGCCGATGTACTTGGTGCCGAAGTAGGAGCTTCGCGTGCAGCTGTTGATGCAGGTTATGTTGACCACGAACGTCAGGTTGGGCAAACAGGAGTTACTGTTCGTCCTAAAGTTTATATAGCTTGTGGAATTTCAGGGCAAATACAACATATTGCAGGTATGCAAGATAGCTCAATAATTATTTCTATAAATAACGATCCCGATGCACCAATAAATGCCATTTCCGACTATGTAATAACCGGAGAGGTAGAGAGAGTGATTCCAAAGATGATAAAGTATTATAAGAGTAACACTAAGTAATAATATGGCAAATTTTTATACCGATACACCCCAATTCCGTCACTATCTTCAGCACCCTCTAATGAAGCGAATTGTGGAGCTAAAAGAAAACAACTATACCGAAAGTGAAGAGTATGACTACGCACCAATAGATTTTGAAGATGCAATGGATAGTTACGATAAAGTACTTGAAGTAGTTGGAGAAATATGCGGAGATGTAATCGACCCCAATGCAGAAGAAGTAGACCATAACGGTCCCACCGTTGCCAATGGCAGAGTAACATATGCTCCAAACACACAGGAGAACCTTGATGTACTTAATGAGGCCGAACTTATGGGAATGCGTTTTGGACGAAAGTATGGAGGTCTTAATTTCCCTATGGTACCTTATATGATGAGTGCCGATATTGTAAGCAGGGCCGATGCTAGCTTCCAAAATATCTGGATGTTGCAAGATTGCGGAGAGACAATATATGAGTTTGGTACCGAAGAGCAGAAATTTAACTATATAACAAGGGTAGTTAAAGGTGAGACCATGTCGATGGACCTAACCGAGCCCGATGCAGGATCAGACCTACAGGCTGTGATGCTAAAAGCAAGTTATAATGATAAAGAAGGACAATGGTACCTTAATGGTGTGAAGCGCTTTATTACTAATGGTGATGCCGATATCCATTTAGTTCTTGCTCGCTCAGAAGAAGGTACTAAAGATGCCCGCGGACTCTCTATGTTTGTGTACGATAAAAAAAGTGGTGGTGTAAATGTTCGTCGTATCGAGAATAAAATGGGTATTAAAGGTGCTCCCACCTGCGAACTTGTATTTAAAAATGCAAAAGCAGAACTTGTGGGTAGTAGACGACTTGGACTTATCCGCTATGTTATGTCATTGATGAATGGTGCTCGCCTTGGAATTATGGCCCAATCGGTGGGTATTTCTGAAGCTGCAACACGCGAAGCATACAACTATGCAATAGAGCGTCGTCAGTTTGGCAAAGCTATTATCAATTTCCCTCCTGTATATGAAATGTTGGCAAATATGCGAGCAAAGACAGATGCTTCACGCACCCTGTTATACGAAACTAGTCGCTTTGTTGATATATACAAATCTCTTGAAGAGATCAGCGGTCAACGAAAACTTACACCTGAAGAGAGAACAGAGATGAAATATTACTCTCGTTTAGCCGATGCTTTTACACCTCTTGGTAAAGGAATGAGCAGTGAATATGCCAATCATAATGCATACGATGCAATTCAAATTCATGGCGGATCGGGGTATATGAAGGATTATAAATGTGAACGCCTATATCGTGATGCTCGTATAACTAATATTTACGAAGGTACTACTCAATTGCAGGTTATAGCTGCAATTCGCCATGTCACAACTGGCACCTATTTGCAACGCATAAAAGAATATGAATTAATGCCCGTTGTGCCAGAACTAGAAGCCCTCAAACGCACCCTGTCAGAAATGACACAGATGTACGAACAACTGGTAACTATTGTAACATCACAAAAAAACGAAGAGTACCTCGATTTTCATGCACGTCGCCTGGTAGAAAGTGCCGCCCATATAATATCGGGTCATCTGCTACTGCAAGATGCCAATATCAACCAAGAACTATTTCGCCGAAGTGCCGAAGTATTTATACACTACGGACAAATTGAAGTTATCAAAAACTATAACTTCATTTCAGAATCGGGAGTAGACGATATGGCATATTATAAGCCGTCGGAGCTTGCCGAGGTTAAGTAAATTACTGTATTTACTTAAACATTATTTATACTTTACTCTTGTATATCCCTTACTTTAATCTTACATAACTCTTACCTTGCTCGGTTATAAAAGAGCGAGGTAAGAGTAAAGTAAGAATAATGTAAGTTGATGGTAATAGTAAATAACAACATAAGTAAATATTATCTGCCAGGTCTGAATTTGATTTCAAGTTTAGGTCGAGGACGCATTTTGCCCGATAACATATCTCTAGCCCAAATCATACCACCCTCAACACCCATAGTTGGTTTAAACCAATGTTCTACTGTTCCTCCAAAATAAGGTGTGTTCATCATAGGCAACATCGTATGATCGGGATTATTATTAAATTGTTTTACAGGAGCACCTCCATAAGCATTTAAAAACCAATCGTTATTAATTCGGTAACGACTATGCAAGTCAACTGCAATTGCAGCCTGATTAACGTTAAAGTAATTATTGGCTGTTTGCATATAAGATATTGATCCGTCCATCATTAAATTACGGTTAATCATAAAGTTAGCATCAGCCCCAACATTCCAAGTGGGAATAATCTCAAAATTAGAGTTATAACCACTACGAAGTCCCAAGTTTAAAGAAGAAGAAACATAATACAGCGCACCTGCATTAACCGCATAATAATTGGCCTTTCCAAAAAAAGGAGTTTCAATTAAACCAATTGTAGCAGAAGAGTGCAATATAAGCCTATTTGTTGGCATAGTTGAAGCTATTGCTGTTCGGCTTTTAGAGAAAATGAAATCAGATGCTATGCCATTCCAGAGTACTTCTGGCATTTTACCATAACCAGTATATTGCTGTGGCGAAAGTGTAAATTTATCGAAGGGGCTAAATTGAGGTTGGAGTTTATCTGCAGGATTTAATCTTGGAAATTTTAAATTGATTTGGTTGTAACTATTTAATTCATTTTCAATTAAAATAGGATTAGTTAAATCAATCTTTATGCTATCTGGATATTTAACAGATGTTTCTTGGGCATAACTTAAAGATACCGTTAATAAAAAAGCTAACAATAAATAATGCTTTAAAATACTTTTCATACTTTTCATATTTCTGCATATTAGAATATCACCATTTAAACAAAGGTAAATTTTTATTTTAAGTTGTTTGCATTTATGCTACTTTTTGTTTTTCTTTGCTTTTGTTACAGATAAATAATAAACTCTAAAAATTATTGCCTATAAGTCCTCTTTACTCAACTAAATTAACATAATGATTTAAGCAGTAAAGCTATGGATAAATACTCAGCGATGACCGATGAGCAGTTGGTTGTTTTGTATTCTGATGGCAATGATTCAGCATTTGATGCACTACTTGAAAGGCACAAGCAGTCGATCTACGCCTATATCTTATATACCGTTCGTGACGCTGATTTGGCCGACGATATTTTTCAAGACACATTCATTAAAGCCATAACCACAATCCGACAAGGTAAATACACCGAAACGGGTAAGTTTAAAGCCTGGATTATGAGAATTGCACATAACCTGATAATTGATTTCTTCAGGCAGAAAAAACAGGAGAATACAATATCAAAGGATTCATATGAGGTAGATTTATTGAATAATGTAAATCTTTGCGACGATACCTTTGAATCTCAATTAGTAAAATCTCAAGTCCTTCAAGATGTAAAAAAGCTTGTCTATTATCTTCCCGACAAGCAGCGTGAGGTGCTTGAGATGAGGTATTATAATGATTTAAGTTTTCAGGAGATAGCAGATTTAACAGGAGTAAGTATAAATACTGCACTTGGTAGAATGCGATATGCAATAATAAATATGCGCAAACTGGCAAGTGATAACAAGATGATACTTACCTTAAGTTGAGAAACAAAAAAAGCCGACTATTATGTCGGCTTTTTTTTATTGGGTAGGAGTTCTTATCATTTTACGCAGACTTCTGCATATGTTGATAATGTGTAAATATCTAATGAAGAAATAAAAACTTAAGAAGTCAGAAGCAAACTTTGAGGTTCATTCTAAATTTCTAAGAGCTAATACTTCAGAATACGGTTACTTCAAATAACTTCTTAACCAATTTTTTAGGTTGACTAAGCTGCTTTGAGAAGTATTATATATCATTCGGCTCGATAACAATTGAATCGTTTGATACTAATTTTCCGAATTGTGAAGCAGAATTAATAAAACCTTGATTTTAAATGTATTCAGCTTCGAAATAAATACCATCTAATTTCACGAATGAAATGATATAGTAATTAATTCTCTTCTTAATCTTCTTCGGTATTTGCAGTAACTAGTTATAATTTCGTTAGAAATATATTTCTAGATGCTGCCACAATATCTCATTGTGCATAGATTAATCATTCAGTTTGTATGAAAAAAAAAACATAAGCTTTTAGTTAGAATAAAACATCGGAGATTGAACAAACAAGTTTGATCATCTCTAGAATGAATAATCTTTTGGTCTTTTGCAAAATTTCAAAGAACTCCTTTTTTTCTTCTCTTTAATTATAAAACGATACTCTTTCGTTTTTGTTCATTGCAAATATAATTATTTATTAAAAGAATATGCAAATATTTTGAGGTGCATTTATAAACAATTTATCAACAGGTTATCAACAAGTTACCAACAATAGGGGGCAAATCCTTACTAGAAGCAGTTTTTGTTATACTTAGCCATGTATTTTATATCTATTTTCCAAATATATTTAACAAAAAATATTTTTTCCGCAGAATAAATGTAACTTTATTTATGAGATATCATATTTAAACCTACAATTGAAAATATCAAAGTAGACAAAAATATTAATTTTAATGTTGAAAGAGGCTCCTTTAAGATTAATATTCCGGCAAGAACAGTAAAGGTGGCTCCCAAACCAGACCAAACAGCATATCCAACACTAACATTGATACCATTATCAATAGCTTTATATAGCATAAGCATACTTAATGATACCGATATAATGAATGATAGTATCCAAAGATACATCTCTTTGCCCGAAGTGGCAGATACTTTAGATAAGCTAAATGCAAATACCGCTTCAAAGAGTCCTCCTATGATTAATAATATCCAATTCATTATAACGGTGAGTTGCCATGTTTTTTAGGAGGATTGCTTTCAGTTTTGTTTGCAGTCATCTCTAATCCCTGAATTATTTTTAAACGAGTATCGGTTGGTAAAATAATCTCGTCTATATAACCTTTCTCGGCAGCCCGATAAGGGTTTGTGAAAAGATTGCTATATTCTTTTATGGCCTCTTTGCGCTCTTCTTCATTTGATGATCTGTATAGAATATTTACAGCTCCCTCGGCACCCATTACAGCGATTTCTGCATTTGGGTAAGCAAGATTCAGATCGGCGCCAGACTCCTTAGATGACATCACAACATAGGCACCTCCGTATGCTTTACGTGTGATAAGAGTAATCTTTGGAACTGTAGCCTCAACGTATGCATACATAATTTTTGCACCATGACGAATGATGCCATTATGCTCCTGATCTCTACCTGGCAGGAATCCCGGAACATCAACAAATGTGATAATAGGAATATCAAAACAGTCGCAGAAACGAATGAACCTGGCTGCTTTATCAGAAGCATCAATATCTAATACACCGGCAAGGTAAGCAGGCTGATTTGCAACAATACCTACAGGCATTCCTCCCATTCGTGCATAACCAATAACAACATTTTGCGCAAACTGAGGCATCACCTCAAAGAAATAGTTTTCGTCTACCACCTCTTCGATAAGCTGTTTAATGTCGTAAGGGATATTAGAATCTTCGGGTATCAACTCTTCAATGCCCGGTGTTTTACGAGTTTTTGTATCGCGTGTACTTGTTAAAGGAGGATCTTCCATGTTGTTAGACGGGAGGAAGCTAATAAGCTCTCTAATCATCATTAAAGTCTCTTCCTCGTCGTTGCCTACAAAATGAGCAACCCCGCTTTTAGAAGAGTGTACAGAAGCTCCACCCAACTCTTCTTTAGTTAACTCTTCGTGAGTTACAGTTTTTACTACATCTGGTCCGGTTACAAACATATAACTTTCATCCTTTACCATAAAGATGAAGTCGGTAAGCGCAGGCGAGTAGCATGCACCACCGGCACAGGGTCCGAGAATTGCAGAAATCTGAGGAATTACTCCAGATGATTTCACATTCTGATTAAAGATTTCTGAATATCCACTTAATGCCATTACACCTTCCTGTATACGAGCGCCCCCCGAATCGTTTAAAGCAATTATTGGTGCACCATTTTTTAGAGCAAGTTTCTGAACCTTTACAATTTTATTAGCATTAGTTCGAGACAGCGATCCTCCGTAAACTGTAAAATCATAAGCATAAACATAAACAAGCCTGTCTTCAATCTTTCCGTAGCCTGCTACTACACCATCGCCCGGCACACGTTTGTTTTGCATATTGTAGTTGTGCGAGTCGTGCAGTACAAATTTATCTACCTCCACAAATGTGTTGTCATCTAACAGCATATCAATTCTTTCTCTTGCCGTTTGTTTGCCTGCACTCTTTTGCTTTTCTATTGCTTTCTCGCCACCACCCAATTCAGCAGCCTTGTCTTTTTCTACAAATTCCTGAAATATATCTTTTAATGCCATTATATTTCTATTTAGTTGGTTTTAAAAGTGATAAGTAGCTGATCGCGAATTACCGAATCACCTTCCTCAATATGAACTTTCTCTACAATTGCATTTTGTGCTGCAGTATATGTGCTTTGCATCTTCATGGCCTCAACCACAATCAAGGGATCACCCTGTTTTACCTCTTGGTTTTCGGATACCATAATTTTAATTATTTTACCCGGCATAGGTGATGTAATAGTCTCCTGAACATCATCAATAGAAGACTGTCTTCCTCTAAGGTATTTCTTTTGAGGGTTAGATAACTCAATATCGAAATTTCTGAAATGTGTGGTAATAGTATATTTTCCTTCCGAGTGTTTTACCGATTCGGCATTATATGAACGCCCCTGGTATATTATAGAGCAGAATCCACTTTCTGACATCACTACATCGATATCATAAATTTTGCCATCTACAGCTATCTCAACCTTGTTGCCATCCTTTGATATCATTTCAACCTCACGTAACCTATTATCTATCTTGGCTCTCATATTCTTAAAACTCCTTTCTGTTTACCAAACGCACGCCACTTACTAATGGGGCGATTATCAGAAACTGAAGATGTTGCATCGTTATTATTTACTAAATAATCGATATAAGCAGCAATAATTGCCATATCCTCTATCTCATCTTCAAGCTCATTTTCTTTTTGAAGTTTGTTTGTATTATCGTCTATAAAATGTGTTGTATAATTACCTTGTACAAATTCACGGTTATCCATAATTCGTCGCAGATAATCAATATTTGTTTTCACACCAGTAATCTTATACTCATAAAGCACACGTCGCATTCGCTCAAGAGCATACGTTCTGTTAGTTGCCCAAACAATAAGCTTGCTAATCATTGAATCGTAATAGATTGAAATCTCATATCCTGTGTAGATGTGTGTATCAATACGTACTCCCAAACCTTTTGGAGTTTGAATTGAATGAATAAAGCCTGGTGATGGAGCGAAGTTATTTTCGGTATCTTCGGCATATATACGACACTCAATGGCGTGACCACGCTGGTGTAGTTGGTTTTGAGTGAAGCTAAGCTTCCTGCCGTTGGCTATGTTAATTTGTTCTTTTACAATATCAACACCCAGCACCTCTTCTGTAATTGGATGCTCAACTTGAAGTCGAGTATTCATTTCCAGAAAATAGAAGTTCATATTACTATCAACAAGAAACTCAATTGTACCAGCTCCTACATAGTTTATTGATTTAGCTGCTTTAACGGCGATTGCACCCATTGCTAGACGGGTTTTATTATCAATGAAAGGAGAGGGGCTCTCTTCGATAATCTTTTGATGACGTCGCTGAACAGAACATTCGCGATCGAAAAGATGAACCACCTTACCATGTGTATCACCAAGAAATTGAATTTCCACATGGTGGGGCGATTCAAGATATTTCTCTATGTAAACTGAGTCATTGCCAAAAGAGGCCATTGCCTCTGATTTAGCCGCATCGTAAGCCTCCTGAAGATGTTTCTCTTTATAAACGAGTCGCATACCCTTACCTCCACCACCTGCGGTTGCCTTAATTATTACAGGATATCCAATTTTTCTGCAAACGCGAAACAGATCTCTGGGCTTTAAATCCTCAGAAGTGCCTGGCACAACTGGTACTTTTGCCTCTATCATCTTTTTGCGTGCAGATATTTTATCGCCCATCGCTTCGATACTCTCTGCAGAAGGACCGATAAAAATAATGCCTTCCTCTTTGCAACGACGCGCAAAATCGGCATTCTCACTTAAAAAACCATATCCCGGATGTATTGCATCAACGTTAAATTGTTTAGCAACAGTAAGAATTTTTTCTACGTTAAGATAACTGTCTTTGGCGGCTGCCAAACCAACATTTACAGCTTCGTCAGCATAAGCAACGTGCCTTGATGTTCTATCTACCTCTGAGTAGATGGCCACTGTTTGAATGCCCATCTCTTTGCATGTTCGCATAACCCGAACAGCTATTTCACCTCGGTTAGCAATTAATATTTTTTTTATCATTAATTCTATACTCCTTATAGATTTTTTCCTCGGATTATAGTATCAACAAATATTATTAATAATTGTTTGACCAACCTGGATGGATAATGCTGCCCATTTCTTCGTGGTTTACTATGTGTAGATGTGCCTCAATCTCTTGTTGCATCTCTTCTACATGAGAAATAACACCTACAATTCTGTTTTCTTTTCTTAACGATTTAAGAGTGTCGAACACTATATTAAGTGATTCCTTATCAAGAGAACCAAAACCTTCATCGAGGAAGAAAAAGTTTTGATCAGACTCTGTTATCTTTTGTATGTTGTCGGCTAATGCAAGTGCTAGTGAAAGAGATGCCTGAAAGGTTTGACCGCCAGATAAAGTTTTAACACTTCTCTCTTTTCCTCCATTCATAAAATCACGCACCTTAAAATTATTGTCTTCTGAAATTTCGAGGCTAAGTTTTTGGCGTGTCAGCTGAAAGAAGCGACTGTTTGCTGTATTGCATAAGTTCTGGAGGTAAACAGATGAGATGTAATTAACGAAACCACTTGCTTTAAATAGAGACTTCATTGTTTTAATATTGTCGGACCTAGTTTCTAATGCCTTCAATTCATTGCGCAGAGAAAGTTGAATTTCTATATTTTTAAGCAAACTCTTATGTAATTCGTTAATCCGCCCGTGATCTTTATTCATTATACCCAATTGAGTGTTAATAGTCTCAATTTCGTTGATTAGTTGGGTATGAACCTCACTATCATATTCGCTTTCACCAACTTCATTTTGATATTGCTCGAAAGTAGATCTTATTTTCAATAAACTATTCTTAAACTCCTCAATTCTCAGCTTATCAACTTTAATATCAATAGTATCAGAGAGTATGTTTTGAACCTCATCTATGGAAGTAAAATCTGATTCGGCTAATTCTTTATCTATATCATTCTCTAGCTTCATGATAAAAGAAATCTCTTTCTCCAGTTCAGATATATTAGTATCGTGTCTTCCTTTTAATATATCTCTCTGCCTGCTCATTTTCTTCAAGAGATTGACATTTAGAGTGTAGTCTTTTTCAATTTGTGAATATTCATCTAAAAGAATATTTCTCTTTTCAATTATGGTCTGGTCATTACATTCTAAGTAATCTTTTGGATTAATTGTTTGTAGTTGTTGATGTAAGGTTAGTAGATGTGTTCTGTTAATTGTAAGCATGTTTTTTATATCTTCTAGCTTTACCCTTGCTCGTTCAAGTTTATCCTCATGGCTTTTCAGATCTTCCACTTTATTAATCAATTCAGTTTCAAAAAATTTTATTCTTTTTTGAATCAACTCCATGTCATCGAAAGCACTGTTTAGTTCATCAAAAGTGAGATACTTGTTCCAGATAAACTGTTTGTTGTGACGTGCAATACTATCAAGTAATTTTTCTTTCAACTTTTGAAGTTCTAAGGTTCTCTTGTTTAATTCGGTATGGCTCACCTCAAGGATATCCAACTGCTTGATAATAGAAGATATTTTTTGAAGCTGTTTTTCAAAGAGTAGCTTGCTTTTTTTTATTTGCTCTTGCAACTCCTTAATATCTTCACTTTTAAATAGCTCGGGGTGATGCAATGAACCGCAAAGAGGGCAAGGGGTGCCAGACTCCAGATCTTGGGCAAAAGCTTCAAGTTGCGCTTTTACTAACACGTGACTCTCATGCTCAATTAAGTTGGCTTGCTGTTTCTTTATTCTTGCTGTCTCTGATTCCAAAAATTTATTACAATCTTTAAAGCTTAAGTTAGTAATGCTATTAAATATTGGTTCTTTAAGAATATCTTCTTTTTTAGCAAACAGCCCTTTCTCTCTATTAATAGAAGCTTCTATCTGATCTTGAACATCGTTAATTTGCCTTTCCAAGTTATACTTCTCTGTATACCATGTTTTAATATTCGAGAGCAGAGTGAAGTTGGGCATACTTCTACGTAATTCACTTATTTTACCCTCAATTTCCTCTCTATCTTTTCTTAAACCAGAAACAACCTTATTAGTTTCATCCCAGTACTTAATACCTTTTTCTACACTTTCAGAATCTTCATTTACTTTTTTCTCCAGTTCATTTATCTTAATTAATGTACTAAGCTCTTCTGCTTTTCTCTTAAGCTCCTCGCGTTTATCGTATTGGGGCTTTAAATTTTCTACAACTCCATTTAACTTATTAATACTATCATTATAAAGCTTCAATTTGGCCTCATCAGTGAGTGTTTGATCCTTCCTATCTTTCACCTTGGCTCTATATTCGTTTAATGAGGTTAGTAAGTGCTTAAAGCTAGTCAAGCATTGTTCGTACCGTATAATTTTTTTTTCTAATTTGTCAAATTCAGGCTGTTGTTGAATAAGGCTGTTTAGTGTTTTTTCTGACTCATCTCTTTTTTTTATCTTCACATGAAGTAGTCTGAGTTGCTCCTCATCTTTTTGGCATGCCACAAGCTTCAGATTTTGATCCTTTATGTTATTCTCTATATCTATAAGTTGATTTTTGTAAACATCAACTAAGTCAGAATTAAGTGAACCAAGTTGTTGAAGTTGACCACTGATATTCTGCTTCTGGCTGTTGTTTTTTGACTCTAATGAAACCACTTTAAAGTAAAACTCAAATTTTTCGAGGTTGAATAGCTCCTTCATCATTTGAGTTCTATCTCTATTACCTAGCTGAAGGAACTCTTGAAATTGACCTTGAGGAATTATTATAGTACGTTTAAAGTTCTCGTAACTCAGTCCCACCGCTTTCTCCAACTCAGAAATCTCTATTGGCAACCATTCGTTCTCAACTTCTTTATAAGACCTTCGTTCAAAAGTCTTTACATCTTCAAAACGTTTACTGTTACGTCGTCCTTTTACAGTTGATCTATATTTTGTTTGGTCTCTTCCAGCTTCAAAAGTGAAGTCAATAAGCAGTTCGTTAGACTTAAGGTTCATCATATTATAGTTACGGTTGTCCCCCGACTGATTAAGCTTATCGGTCTTACCATAAATTGCAAAAGTGATTGCCTCTAAAATTGAAGATTTACCACTACCCACAGTGCCAAAGATACCAAAAAGACCAGCGCTGGTAAGTTTAGAAAAGTCTATAGTCTGACGTTTCTGATATGAATAAAGTCCCTCTATTGTAAGTTCTATAGGTATCATTCTTCATCCTCCTCTGCCAATATTTCTCTAAACAAATTCATTATATCCTCATTTGGTATTTGTCCCTTAATATGAGTAAAATAGTCGTTGAAAAGCGACTCCATACTCTGGTTCAGGTCGATTTGCTTTTTACTGCTTTCAACAAGCAGATCGGCATTATTAACCTCTGGAATAACTGTAACTATACCGTTGTGAGCAGCATTTAGCCTCCTTCTATCCTTTGCAGTGATATAAGTATCGGTCACAAGTGTAAGTTCAACCAATGCATTGCTATTAGCAGAAAGCCAATCTAAAGCATCGTCAACACCATAAACACGTTTTCTTAGCAGAGGTCGCACCGTAGATAATTGCACCTCACGTACTCTGGCAATCTCACCAGGTGCCACATCAACCATTAAAACATATTTCTTCTGATTAGCTTCAGAGAAACTGTATGAAATGGGACTACCACAATAGTAAACAGGAGAAGGAAAATCATCTACTTTATGCATTCTATGAAGATGACCTAACGCAGTATACTGAATCTTCTGAGGGATGTTTTCACTATAAATTGCCTGAGCGCCACCTATGTGAAGTATCGGTTTTTCGTCCTCCGGTTCTTCAGGAACAGCACCTCCTTTTTTTATAACAAAAAGATGTGATATCAAAATATTTACTCCATTGTTATCACAGTACTTATTGGCTAATTTTTGCCACTTATTCTGTAAAACATTACGAAGTTCCTCCTCACTGTCCTCTTCACCCAAATAACTTTTCAGACGATACTCATTTGCATATGGAGTTAATAGTATGCGTATAGGAAATGCTTTATCAGGTAAAATTAACTCGATAAAACCACTCTCACTTCTTATAACTTTAAGTCCTGTTTCCAACTCAAATTCAGGAATTATCGAATTGGGATATCCTGCAAAAACGATTCCACACTCCCTTGCTAATGGATCGGGAGCTTCAATTCTGTCTGGAGAATCGTGATTACCGGCAATAGCTATAACTGGCCGTTTACCCCCATTAGTAAGCCTTTTCAATGTCTTGTAAAACAGATCAACCGCCTCCGTAGGTGGATTAAATGTATCAAAAAGATCTCCCGAAACAACTACAATATCCGCCTCCTCATTATTGGCTATATCGCATATTTCATCCATAACCAAACGTTGTTCTTCAATACGTGAAAAATCTTCGAGTCGTTTACCCAAATGCCAATCACCTGTATGAAGAATTCTACACTGTTTATTCAAAACGAATTGATTTAGAAGGAGTTATTTTTGCAACTAAATAAGACGGACCAATCATCATAAGAAAAGAAACAACTAGAGTACCCACATTTAGTAAAATTATAAAAAGAGGATTTAAATCTACCGGAACAGCTGAGAGGTAATATGTGGATGGATCTAGCTTTAGAATTTCAAATCTATCCTGTATAATGCAGAAAATAAGTGCTATTATATTACCCCAAAACATGCCTCTGCCAATAAGAAACGCCGAAAGGTATAGAAACACCTTTCTAATGCTTAAGTCTCTTGCCCCCATAGATTTGAGCATACCAATCATGTTTGTTCTTTCTAATATAATAATTAGCAATCCCGATATCATTGTAAAGCCTGATACTATCAACATAAGAGTTATTATAACCCATACATTCATATCAAGCAGGCTTAGCCAGTTGAATATCATTGGATTTATATCTTTTATGGAGCGGGTATATAGTGCATTACCTAGTCTGTCATTGTAGCTTGACATTTCAAAAAACAGGTTCTGGGTAGTTATATCGAGATTATCGTAATCGTTAACCAAAACCTCTATTCCACTTATAAGATCCTCATCCCAGTCGTTTAGATTTCCAAGAATCTCTTTATCAGTTATAATAAATAATTTATCCCAATCTTCGAAATTAGTTTCATAAATACCTACTATGTCAAACCTCCTAGCTCGCACTGGTTCCTGCACAAAATAGCAGGTGAACTTGTCGCCAACATTTAAATGAAGCTTATTTGCAATACTTTTAGAAATAATTGCAGAGTTAGTATTTGATGTGTCACTTTTAATAATAACATCACCTTCGAGCATGTTGGTTTTAAAAAAATCCCAGTCGTAACTCTCCGATACCCCCTTAAGTACCACACCCATGAAATCATCATCAGTTTTGATGATACCAGGCTTTGTGATAAACTCTTGAAAATGTCTTATATCATTGTTTGAGCTAAGTATTTGTCGAAGCGAGTCGGAAATAGCAATAGGAGAGTGTTCGTAAGAGTTGTTGGTTTCGAAAGCAGTTATCTGAATATGTGAACCAAACCCAATTACTTTACCTCGCACTTCATTCTTAAATCCAACAATAATGCAAACTGAAACTATCATTACAGCAAGTCCTAGTGCTATTCCTGCAATAGCAATTTTGATGGCGGGAGAAGCAACTTTCTTTTTATTGTTTTTTTCTCCCTTATATATTCTTCTTGCTATAAATAGTTCAGCATTCATGGTTTAAAAAATAAATATTTAAATATTAACCATTAATCTTCTTATATGCATCAAGCGCCTTTTCGAGAACAATAACTGCATTGGCCAAATCGTTTTTATTAAGTACGTATGCTATACGAACTTCATTCTTGCCTAAACCAGGAGTTCCATAAAAGCCCGATGCAGGAGCCATAAAAATGGTTTGGCCCTCATACCGGAAGTCAGACAAACACCATGCACAGAATTTATCGGCATCCTCAATAGGCAGTTGTGCCAAAGTGTAAAATGCACCTTGAGGCATCGGTGAGTAAACTCCAGGTATTTTATTTAATTTTTCGATAAGGAAATCTCGCCTGCTTTTATACTCATCGAAGCTACTTTTCATATATTCACCATTACCGCTAAGAGAGGCGTTTGCTGCAATCTGACCTATTAGAGGGGGGCTTAGGCGTGCTTGACAAAATTTCATTACGGTATCATGTACCTTTCTGTTTTTTGTTATAAGTGCACCTATCCTGATTCCACATTCACTATATCTCTTAGATACTGAATCTATAAGAACAACATTCTGCTCAACCCCTTTTAGGTGACATGCTGAAACGTATGGAGTATCATTATATATAAACTCTCTGTAAACCTCATCAGAAAAGAGATATAAATTATATTTCAACACCAGTTTACGTAACTGCTCCATCTCATTTGGAGTATATACATAGCCGGTTGGATTGTTTGGATTACAAATAAGAATTCCCTTAGTTCGCTCATTGATGAGGTCTTCGAATTTTTCTATTGCAGGGAGTGCATAATTAGATTCGATATCAGATGGAATAGTTTTAATTATTGCACCGGCTGAAATTGCAAAAGCCATATAGTTAGCATATGCAGGTTCTGGAACAATAATTTCATCTCCCGGGTTGAGGCACGCCATAAAAGCATAAAGCACAGCTTCTGAGCCTCCTGCAGTTACAATAATCTCCTCTGGTGTAAGCTGAATATTAAATGATTTATAATATTTCACCAGATTCTCTCTGTAAAACTTATACCCGTCGCTGGGACTATATTCAAGTGTTGTACGATCTATCGATTTGATTGCGTCTAATGCTTCTTTTGGGGTTGGCATGTCGGGCTGACCTATATTAAGGTGATATACTTTTACGCCTTCTGCCTTTGCAGCATCAGATAGCGGAGCTAATTTTCTAATTGGTGACGCAGGCATTTGAATGCCACGTTGTGAAATTTCAAGCATAGTTGAATGAATAAATTGCTTATTGACTTTATATTTTAAACGAAAGGCAAAGTTAATAAAAAGTGTGGAAAACATTCCGCATTAACACAAATTGAGATTGATTGCAATAATCTGAGATAGATAATTTATACTTTTGTGGTCAGTTATAATAAAAAGTCAATATTTTAATTTGAAAGAATCGTATGAATAAGAATATAACATTTTTAGTAGTTCTGCTGGGAGCATTACTTATCTCTTGTACACAACAAGGCAATGAAGATGATAAGTATCGCAAGGGCTGGTCTTTGGTATGGGAAGATAATTTTGATAAGCAACTAGATCAGTCGGCGTGGTCAAAAATTACACGCGGCAAACAGCACATGTATAGATATATGAGTGATAGTAGTGCATTATATATCTCTGAAGATGAAAACCTAATATTAAAAGGAATTGCTAACCCTTCAGGTGATGAGAAGCTGCCATTTCTTACTGGCGGTATTACCCGCGAAGGAGTTAAAGCTAATGAAACAAAAAGAATTGAAGCCAGAGTTCGCATAAATGGCACATTGGGTGCTACACCTTATATTTCATTAGTTCCAGATACAGATGAGGATAATATTGTAGTTGATGTTTTGGAACAATACGGTAACGATGATTTCATATATCAATCGGTTACATCAGAATATACCACTACACATGGTATGCCCGATAATCCACCTTCAAGTGCACTTGTAGGAGTAAGCCCTTTAGAATATCATATTTATGGAGTGGAGAAATATCCAGACAGTATAGTGTTTTTTGTAGATGGAATGCGTACAAGAAAATATCCCAGGATTCCAACTGATATCCCAGGACAGTTTCCTTTTAACGATATGGATATGAATCTTCTGATTGGACTTAGGCTAAATCATGACACTGATTCATCAGTACTACCTGCTGAGGTATATGTAGACTGGGTACGTTACTATGAGCCCAATACAGAAGAAGCTTTGAATTAAGAAATAGATGTTTTTATTTATAATGGTACTGAATGTGCTAAGAGACGCTCTTCGGCTATCTTTTCATATTTAGTACCTTTTCGTCCATAGTTGGCATATGGGTATATACTAATTCCGCCACGTGGTGTGAAAATACCAGTCACTTCGATATATTTTGGATCCATTAATTTAATCAGGTCCTTCATTATTATATTAATACAATCTTCATGAAATGCTCCATGATTTCTGAAGCTAAATAGGTAAAGTTTAAGACTTTTACTTTCAACCATCTTGACGTCGGGCAAGTAGTTGATTCTTATTTTAGCGAAATCTGGCTGGCCCGTTATTGGGCATAGACTTGTGAATTCGGGGCAATCAAATATAACCCAATAGTCGTTATCTCTATGCTTATTTTCGAACGCCTCAAGCATCTCTGGAGCATAATCTTGTTTGTATTCTGTATTACTTCCAAGGTGGCTTAATCCATCTATTTGCATAATAATTTCTTTTTTACAGTAATAAATTAATCTGACTTGTTTATGAATTCTTATTTAGCAGCTACTTTTTCAGATAAGAATTCTTCTAAACCTTTGTTTCGGATAATACATGCCGGGCACTCTCCACATCCATTGGCCTGAACGCCGTTATAGCAAGTGAGGGTTTCATTCTTCACTAAATCAAATACCCCTAGTTCATCGGCAAGTTGCCATACCTCTTTCTTAGTACGCCACATTAATGGAGTATGTATAATAAACTGTTTATCCATAGCCAGATTGAGTGTAGTATTTGCAGACTTGATAAATGTATCTCTGCAGTCGGGGTACCCACTATAATCGGCCTCTGATACACCAGTTACTATATGTCTTATTTCTCTAGCATAAGCAACTGTTGCGGCAAATGTAAGAAATAGCAAATTTCTTCCGGGAACAAAAGTATTAGGGTAAGAGTTATCAGGCATCTCTTTATCCATTAATATATCTTTGTTAGTTAAAGAGTTTGGTGCAAGTTGTGAAATTACACTAGTGTCGAGGTGGTAGAATTCTACTTCAGCTATCTCTGCCAATTTTCTTGCATTCTCTACCTCTTGTGAATGGCGCTGACCATAAGTAAAACATAAGGCAAGAACATTTTTAAATTCTCTTTTTGCCCAATAAAGACATGTTGTTGAATCTTGTCCTCCTGAAAAAAGGACAATTGCATCTTGATTTTTATAATCTTTCATATACTTTGTTTTTTATGTGGTTTCCTAAGCTACACAGAAAAGAATCTCTTTTCGAAGGCAAAAGTAACATTTTTTTTAAACAACCCGATATTTAACAAAACCAATTGAACATGTTTTTTGTAATAATGTTTTATAGTCGGGAGAGAATATAAAGATATAAAATAAGCCGTCCAAATTTCACAATCCGAACGGCTCCACAATTAAGGTGTCATATAAAAATGACAGTATACAAAAATAGGTATATTTTGATTATTTAGAATATATTTTTAGCTATTATTCCCCTATAAAAGCGAATAATAGTTAAAATACAGGTATATTAATCTTTAAGGCTATGGATGATAATATGATTAAGAGAAACCTTGAAAGCAATTACAAAGAAAATAGTGTTGTAAAGGCTATCCTGGTTAGGTGGAAATGGAACGAAGAAAGAACTGGCCGTAAGTTTCTGGGACTACGTTATGGGGGATCTGCAGAGACTCAATATGACTTGAACGTCAGATATCCTACCGGTTCAACAGAAAAAATAACATTATTACTTCATGCCGACCAACTTGCTAACCTATCTAAAGAAGAAAAGGAAGATAAAATATTGAAGCTGCTTGATGATCACGCATGGGAATGGGATTTGAATAACTCAAGAGATTTCCATGCAGTGGTTTCGAAGTTTGTAAGATGACATTTTAAGACCAAGAAAATCTTAACAAATTTGTAACAAGCATTAGACTACAATCTTGTTAACATATTGTACTTTTGTGGAGAATCTTTAAAACAGAACACTAGAGGTTAATTTTAATGAGGAGGTTATTTATTTTTTTGCTCTTCCCAATTGTGTTATACTCATGTAATAACAGTAACTCCAATTCGGGAGGCAACAGTTCACGAAGTGCTATCTCAGGTGCTGGAGCCACATTTCCCTATCCATACTACAATATAGTTTTTCGCGATTTTATGAGTGCCAACGAAGGTTATACCGTTAACTACGGAGCAATTGGAAGTGGAGGTGGAATACGAAGTTTGCGCGACCACTCAGTTGATTTTGGTGCTAGTGATGCATTTTTAAATCAGAAAGAGATTGAGTCGATGAACTCTGAAGTAATTCACATAGCTACTTGTATGGGAGGTGTTGTTATGGCATACACATTAGAAGGAATTGATAGTTTAAAGTTAACTGGTGAACTAATATCAGATATGTATCTGGGTAAGTTGAAAAAATGGAACGATAAAAAAATTGCTGCAATTAACCCTGGTATAAATTTACCTGACCTGGATATAACACCTGTTTACCGATCAGATGGCAGTGGCACAACCTTCAACTTTTCAGAATATCTTTCAATTGTAAGTAAAGAATGGAACGATAATATGGGAAAAGGAAAGTCATTGAAATGGCCAGCCGGAATTGCTGCTAAAGGCAATCCAGGCGTAGCAGGAATTGTACAGCAAACAGAAGGTTCTATAGGATATATAGGATCTGAATATGCATTAACGTTAAGATTGCCAACAGCAAAACTTAAAAACAGAGCTGGTAATTATGTGGATGCAACTCTCGAAACAATCTCTGCTGCTGCAAATGTGGCGCTACCCGACGATATGAGAGCTACGATTACCGACTCTGATGACCCTAACGCATATCCAATTAGTCTATTTACATGGATTCTTGTTTATAAAGATCAGAAATATGATAATAGAACAATTGAAGAAGGTAAGGACCTAATTAAGCTGCTGCAATATGTTATTAGTGAGGATGGACAAAAAGTTGCGGCTCAGATTAATTATGCTCCGCTTCCCGAACAGGCTCTCGTTAATAATCGTAATCTAATAAGTCAGATACATTACGGAGGTGTTGCAATTTTAGATAATGAAGTTTCTTCAAATTGATTTTGAATTATATCGTTTAATTAAATGAAAGATAAAATATTCAGGCTATTACTCTTTTTTGCAGCATTCATCATTTTATTGCTCTGTGCTGGTATAATTTATGCTCTTGTTAGTCGTTCATCTGATGCTTTTCAGGAGTATGGAATCTTGGGTTTTATTGCCAATCCTGAGTGGGATCCACGCCCAGCAACTGAGGAATACGGAGCATTATCTTTTATCATTGGCACAATTTATACTGCATTTTTGGCCCTTCTTTTCTGTTTCCCTTTTTCACTTGCAGTTTCACTATTTAACGGTGAATATTTTAAAGGAAAAAGGATTTCATCAGTAGTCAGATCAGTTGTAGATCTACTTGCAGGCATCCCTTCAATAGTTTATGGATTATGGGGTTTTTATGCAGTGAGACCATTAATCATAGATCTGGGATTGAATGCTCAGGGTTTCGGTATTCTCTTATCATCGGTTGTATTGGCAATAATGATTATTCCTTATGCTTCATCACTCAGTACCGAGTTTATATCTATGGTTCCAAATAATTTGAAAGAGGGAGCTTATAGTCTTGGTTCTACACAAATAGAGATGATTCGGCATATAAGTTTACCAACTGCATCTTCAGGAATTGTAGCATCATATATATTAGCTCTTGGACGCGCACTAGGTGAAACAATGGCTGTAACTATGCTAATTGGAAATACTGATAGGATTCCTAATGGTCTTCGTGATACAGGAAATACAATGGCTAGTGTCATAGCAAATCAGTTTGGAGAGGCCGATGGTATTAAGTTGAGTTCACTTATTGCAATAGGGCTGTTGTTGTTTATAATTACAGCGTTGATAAATCTTATTGCTAAGTTGATTATGAAAAGAGTTGGCAGAGCATAATTTGAATGAGTATGAATATGAGTAATTCAATAATTGCAAGAAAGAGAAGTAACCAGCTGGTATACTGGATGGTTTGCTTGTTTTCTTTTCTAGCAATGATCCCTCTGTTCTTAATATTGTGGGATGTTGTTTCCAAAGGTTATAAGAATTTTAATCTGAATCTGTTAACAGAGGTTACACCTTCGTCAATGGATGCACTATTGGCAAATATGAACGGAGACCCAATACCAGGAGGTATTTTAAATGGTATTACAGGTTCTGTTTTAATTGTTTTATTGGCAATTCTATTTTCGGTGCCATTGGGACTGTTTATAGGTATCTATCTTTCAGAAAATAGAGATAAAAATTTTGCAAAAGTGGTAAGTTTTTTAACCGATCTGCTTCAAGGTATGCCTTCAATAGTAATTGGAATTATTGCATATGCCTGGGTTGTTAAACCGCTTGGAAGTTATTCTGCTATAGCAGGTAGCGTTGCACTTACAATAATGATGTTGCCTATGATTGTTAGATCTACCGAGGAGACATTGAAAATGCTTCCTCGTGCATATAAAGAGGCAGGACTTGCATTGGGATCTTCATATACTAACGTAGTATTTAGAATTTTATTACCTTCGGGGTTTGGTGGAATATTTACAGGTATATTACTTGCCATCTCACGTGTAATGGGAGAGACGGCTCCACTTATGCTTACTGCTTTAGGTGCATCCGTTGTGAACTGGGATGTTTTAGAACCCACTAGTGCAATACCACTTCTAATATGGGACTTCTATAATGATCCTAACTTGGTGGATTTGGTATGGTCTTCATCTTTATTACTGTTAATTGTGATATTCGTTTTGAACTGGATAGCAAAAATTGTAGCTCGTAAATGGAAAATATAAATAATAACGGAATGGAACCCATTCTTCAAATGAAAAATGTATCTGTTTCTTACGCTCCGGGTACTCAGGCAGTAAAAAATGTAAGTACAGATATATATCCGAATACTATAACTGCAATAATGGGACCTTCGGGTTGTGGTAAAAGTACTCTTTTGCGCGCTATAAACCGACTGCATGATCTTTATGATAATATTAAAACCACGGGTGAGATACTACTTAAGGGTAAAAATATATTTAATATAGATTCAATGGAGGTGCGCAGAATGGCAGGTATGGTTTTTCAGCAGCCCAATCCTTTTCCTACAATGAGTATATATGAGAATGTACTTGCAGGATATAAGCTAAATGGAATAAAGCTGGGAAAGAAAGAAAAAGATGAGATAGTAGAGCAGAGCCTTAAGGGTGTTGCACTATGGGATGAAGTGAAGGATGTAATGAGTAAACGTGGTTCGTTTCTTTCGGGAGGACAGCAACAACGACTATGTATTGCACGTACACTTGCACTAAAGCCCGAAATATTGCTTATGGATGAGCCTACGTCGGCTCTAGATCCAATTTCAACGAACAAAATAGAGGAATTGTTGTTGGAATTAAAGAGTCAATTCACTATAATTGTTGTTACACACAACATGTCGCAAGCAGCCCGAATATCTGATAATTCAATGTTTATGTATTTAGGAGAGTTGATTGAACATGGTAACACAACTCAAATGTTTACTAAACCTAAGAATAAACGTACGGAAGAATATCTAACTGGTGTGTTTGGATAATTAAATATGCTTTTCAATAAATTAATTAATATCATTAAAAGTGATGAATGCTCTGAACGAAAATAGAAATACAACTCCTGTATTGGGGATTAAAGATAAATACTTAGATCAGTTACACAGCGACTTCCTATTATTATCAGAGATTGTGCTTACTCAAATGATTAAGGCTGAAGAGTTAGTTCACGATAATAAAAACAAGGAAATTGTTGACCTCCTGAAGCGCAATGAGAAGATTATCAACTCACTTGATGTAACAATTAAGGAGAAGGTGATTAATGCAATTATGCTTTTTACACCTCGTGCATCAGATTTACGCCGATTAATGGCTTATCACGATATGACTATATCTATGGAGCGAGTGGGAGACCTTATTGAAAATATAAGACTTGCGTTACAAGAAATGGATTTCACAATTAAAGGGTTTGAACCATACAAAAGGTTGCTATGTAAAATGTTTACTCAAACAGATAAAATGTTACGAAAAGCTGTATTTGCTTTTTCTGGTGTTAGTAATGAAATGGCATATGATACAATATTAATGGACGACAAGGTTGATAAGCTAGAGCGTAAAATAGAGCGTAAGCTTGCTGAAGATTTCAAAGACCAGTCTCATGACTCTCAAAGCCTTGTTAATATGATGAATATTAACAGTATTTCATATTACCTTGAACGTATTGGAGATAAGGCAGTTGATATTGCCGAGTCTGCAGTATATCTGATTGAAGGTAAAGATATACGTCATGATAAGGTTGTGAAGGTTTCAAATAAAGCAGTAGAAGACAAGGTGAAAAAATCTTGCAAAGAAGATAATGATATAAAAGATAATCAATAATCGACGCAAACATTTTATGGATAATAGGATTTTAGTTGTTGACGATGAAAAGGATATATGTGATATCCTTCAATTTAATCTTGAAAAGGAGGGTTATATTGTAGATGTTGCTAATTCTGCAGAAGAAGCGTTGATGGTGATAACCGATGTGCATCAATTAATAGTTTTGGATGTAATGATGGATGGTATATCTGGTTTTAAAATGGCCGAAAAGCTTAGAAAGCAAGGTAACTATATTCCTATAATATTTCTGACTGCTAAAAATACTGAAAATGATGTGTTAACTGGTTTTTCATTAGGAGGTGATGACTATATAGCTAAACCCTTTTCTATAAAAGAGGTTCTAGCAAGAGTTGGAGCTCTTATTAAAAGGACTTCTCTAGTTAAACATCCTGCTGAAACTAACTGGAGTTACAAAGGGCTATCAATTGATATTCAGACTAATAGAGTTACAATAGATGATAACGAAGTCTCATTAACCAAAAAAGAGTTTGAGATTCTCTCACTACTGGCACAGGTATCACCCAACGTTCTCACACGTGCTGAAATTCTTAGTAGTGTTTGGGGTGAAAATGAATATGTACTTGATAGAACAGTTGATGTACATATAACAAGATTGAGAAAAAAGTTAGGTGAATATGCAACAATTATAGTGAATCGATCGGGGTTTGGATATTATCTTAATTTAGATTCTAAAGAGGATGAAAATGTGACAGAAAAATAAAAATATTAAACCAATGAATAACAAAGTTTCTTTTAGAAGACGTATACTGATATATTTTTCTGTAATAATAGCTGCTTTTACAGTGGGTATTATAATATTTGAGCAGAACCAGATCAAAAAAGAACGAACAAGTAGTCTTGAACGTACTCTTGAAAATAATGCAGATATTATTCATAACTTCATAAAAGAAAATAATATCTCGCCACAGCACTCGGTAGAAGAGGTAAACAAGCAGCTAAGCTATATGCCTACTGAATTGAGGTTGACTATTATCGCTTGGGATGGTAAAGTTCTTTTTGATAATTTGCTTGAATCAGATAATATGGAAAATCATCTTCAGCGCCCTGAAATTCAGAAGACAATAGGCTTTGGATCTGGTTCTAATATACGTGTTTCAGAAAGCAACAATATTGAGTACTTATACTTTGCAAAAGAATATGATGAAGGTCTGTTTATTCGTATGGCACTTCCTTATGATGTGAATTTGCGTTCATTTATTAATTCGGAGAATAGTTTTATATATTTTATTTTGCTGTTTTTTTTAGTTTGTGTTTTAATGATGCTCTATTTCACTAATAGGTTTACAAAATCTATACGTGAGTTGAGAGAGTTTTCACTGAGTTTAAAAAATGGTCTTCCAATACCTGATTCATTTAAGTTTGCTGACGACGAAGTGGGAGAGGTGAGTGCTGATATTGTTGAGAATTACAATTTACTACAAGATAATAGATTAAAACTAGCTGCTGAGCGTGAGAAGTTGTTACAGCATTTTCAATTTTCGGAAGAGGGGATTGCAATATTTTCGAAAGACAAGAAGAAGGTTTATATAAATTCGCATTTTTTACAATACCTCAATATTATACTCGACAAACCAACTTTAGAGGTTGAACAACTCTTTTTTGATTCTGCATTTAGAGATATTGTTGATTTTCTCAATCAGGAATCACGTAAAGGCAATATGTTTGCTAAGCGTATAGAGAGAAGCGGTAAACAGTTTAATGTTAGGGTAATTGTTTTTGAGGATGAGAGTTTTGAACTTTATATTAGCAACATAACTAAATCTGAAAAGACTCGCCTCTTGAAACAGGAGATGACAAATAACATTGCTCACGAATTACGTACCCCTGTAACTAGTATAAGGGGATATCTGGAGACGATACTTTCTTTAAATATGGATAGTGATATAGAGAGAGTTAAAGGTTTTCTTGAAAGGGCATATATACAGACAATACAACTTTCTGAGTTAATTCAGGATATTAGCATGCTCACTAAAATAGAGGAGGCTGCCGACAGATTTAATCTTGAACCAGTACATTTAAAAGGTTTATTAGAAGAGCTGCATTCTGATATTTCAGAAAAACTAAATGAGAATAATGATGAGTTTATAATAGATGTGAATGATGATGTGATAATTCATGGAAGCAGAACCCTTTTATACTCTATCTTCAGAAATTTGACAGAAAATTCAATTGCATACGCAGGTAGCAATATTCAAATTGTTATACATTGTTATAGTTACGATAATGATACATATTTCTTTGAATTCTATGATACAGGCTCTGGAATAGCGGATAAACACCTGGTAAGAGTTTTTGAGCGATTTTATAGAGTAAATGAAGGAAGAACTAGAGATAGTGGAGGATCAGGTTTAGGACTTTCGATAGTGAAAAATGCGGTATTGTTTCACAAAGGTAGTATTTTAGCAAAAAATAGATCTGAAGGAGGCTTATCTTTCTTGATAACCCTTCCTAAGAAATAAAATAAAAATAATTATGAAATTTATTGGTGCACACGTAAGCGCATCGGGTGGTGTAGAGAACGCCCCCGTTAACGCTCATGCAATAGGAGCAAAGTCGTTTGCTTTTTTTACAAAAAATCAACGTCAGTGGTTCGCTTCTCCGTATAAAGAGGAAAATATTGTAAATTTTAAATTGAGATGCGAAGAATTTGGCTTTTCGGCAGACCATATTATACCACACAGCAGTTACCTAATAAATTTAGGCAACCCTACTGAAGAAGGAGTAGATAAATCGCGTCAGGCTTTTTTAGATGAGATGCAAAGATGCGAACAGCTTGGTATAAATAGAATTAATTTTCATCCAGGCAGCCATCTGAATAAAATATCTGAAGAAGAGTGCCTTAACCGCATAGCAGAATCTATAAATATTGCTCTTGACAAAACTACAGGTGTAAGTGCTGTATTGGAGAATACGGCAGGACAGGGAACTAATTTAGGCTATAAATTTGAACATCTTGCTCATATAATTGACAGGGTTGAAGATAAAAGTCGCGTTGGTGTTTGCTTAGATACTGCACATACACTAGCGGCTGGATATGAAATACGTACACGAGAAGGTTACGATGACACTTTTAATAAGTTTGAGAAAATAGTTGGCTTTAAATATCTAAAAGGAATGCATATTAACGACTCGAAGAAAGAACTTGCTACACGTGTTGATAGGCATGACAGCTTAGGCAAAGGAATAATGAAAATGGATTTGTTTTCTTTTATGATGAATGATTCTCGTTTTGATAATCTTCCACTCATTCTTGAAACCCCTGACGAGTCGTTATGGGCAGAAGAGATTCAGTTACTTTACTCGCTTCAGAAAACTGATGTTTAGTATTTATAGTATTAAAACCAGTTTGAATAGAATATAACAATCAAATAAGTTGATTATAATTAACAAGAGCGCCGAGTCTTAATTGACGCGGCGCTCTTGTATAATATTCAATTTTAAAATTATTTAGTTGAGTTTAATCTCATCTACAAATATATATGCACGTCTCCCATTTCCAGGATGCCAGTCAGGCATTGTTGAGCACTTTACAGATACTTTAAAGTATCTAGCAGTATCTGGCTCGAACGAAAGTTGATGAGTTGAAATTTCGGCCCAGTGTTCATCATTCTCATCAATGATTGTTTTGGTTGCAACTGTAGAATAATTATTACCATCGTTAGAAGATTCTATCGAAATTTCGGAGGTATCAAATATCCAATCGCCGGTTACAACGGCATTATTTATTTCCAACGAACTAATTTCAATTGGTTGCAACATATCTATAACGGCAACCAAATCTTCGCCCTGAAAACCTATCCATCTCCCTGTTCGGTAATTGGTGCTCTTACCTTTAATTCCATCAACTAATAAGCCAGCACCTGTAAATTCGTAATTACGTGCAGGTGTTGTAAGTAGTTCAATTGGTTTATATGTTGCTTTGTTAACATTAATAACTTCTTTCAAAATCTTGCTTTTAACACCATCGCGAATTGCAGCAGCTTTTATTTCTGTATTATCGTTAATTGTAAATACTCCTTCATATTTTATTGAAGATTCAGAAGGGTCACTGCCATCAAGAGTATAATAAATATCAGCGTCGTCTATAGTAGTAAACTCAACTTCAAGAGCATTTGTATCGAAATTTGGAATGAATTCTCCTGTGACATCAAATACATGAGTAGCATAGGTATAATCAAGCTTGTTGTAATGACTTATTAATCTTGGCAATCTTTCTAGAAACTCTTCGTAGTCTTTTTTATTGGCATCCATCCACTGAACTTCACTCATCGCAGCAAGTCGAGGTAAAATCATATATTCTACATGTTCAGGCTCCTTGATGTACTCCGTCCATAAGTTAGCCTGTGGTCCAAGAATATGGCCTTTCTCTTCCTCACTGAGAATGTCTGGTGCAGGTTCAAAGCTGTAAACTTGTTCAAGTGGAAGATAACCACCAATACCAAAAGGCTCCTCATCTATATTCTGAGCTTGGTAGTAGTCGAAATAACTATAAGTAGTGGGTGTCATAATAACATCATGTCCCATTTTAGCAGCTTGAATACCACCTTCCATACCTCGCCACGACATTACAGTGGCATTAGGTGCAAGTTCCCCTTCAAGGATTTCGTCCCATCCAATAATCTTACGTCCATGCTCATTAAGAAACTCTTCAACACGAGCAGTAACATAACTCTGAAGAAAATGCTCAGCACTGTGTCCATCCTTATCAGAAAGACCTAACTCTTTTATTCTAGCTTGGCAATCAGAACACTCCTCCCAACGAGTTTTTGGTGCTTCATCGCCCCCTATGTGAATAAGTTCGGAAGGAAATATTTCCATTACCTCAGTAAAAACAGCCTCCAAGAAATCAAAAGACTCTTCTTTTCCGGCACATAAAATATCATCAAAAACACCCCATTCACCTATAACATGGTATGGACCACCAGTACAACCTAACTCAGGATATGCAGTAAGAGCAGCCAGCATATGACCTGGCAGATCAACTTCGGGTATGATAGTTATATATCTATCTTTTGCATACTCCACAACCTCTTTGAGTTCGTCTTTAGTGTAATATCCACCGTGCGGAGCTCCATCATACTCGCCGGAGTTACGTCCTATTACCGTTTCGCTTCTCATTGATCCGATTTCTGTTAGGCGTGGAAAAGAATCAATTTCTATTCTCCATCCCTGATCATCTGTTAGATGCCAGTGAAAACGGTTTACATTATGCAGAGCAAGCAAGTCGATATACTTCTTTACAAACTCAACTGGTTGAAAATGACGTGCCACATCAAGGCTTACTCCTCTATAACCAAATCGAGGCTCATCTGAAATGCTTGCCGAAGAGTAATTAACTGATCTTACTTTTTCAATCGGAGTTGCTTTTCTAACTGTTTGGATACCGTAAAATACAGCAGCTTCTGTAGCACCATTTATAGTAATATTATCGCTATTCACATCGATGGTGTAACCTTCAGTGTTTTCACTTTCAAGTCCTGCTTTAAGTACAATAGTATTCTCTTTCTGCATATCATTACTTAACCCAAGTTTTAGTCCTGTTGCAATATAAAGGTACTCAGATAAGAATTCTGCATTTTTATGCAACATTTCATTGCCATCAGGGTAAACAATATGTGTTTTGTTAGTTAGGGTAAATGCTTCTCCCTCTATTAGTTTAATATGTTTGGGAAGAGGTATAACTTCGTAGTTAGCAACAGAAGAATCTTTACTTCCTGTAGTACATGAAGCAATAAAAACTGTAAATAGTATAAAAGTTATCTGTTTTAATATTTTCATTTTATATTTAATTTCTTATTTCTTATTATCTTAATTCTTGAGAGCCTTAATTGTCTGCTCAACCATTTTAGCGCTTGTTACTTGTTCTTCAAATTCGTTTATTATAACTTCTGTTCCACCCATTTTTAGGTTCGGATTGCGATAAGTCATTCCACTTACAATAGGTTCTCTTGCCGAGAAATGAAACTCATTTGCCCCAGTCTCAACTGCAAGCTTTGCAATATTGTGGGCATTTACACCACTTCCGGGCATAATAATTATCCTTTCACCGGCAATGGATACAAGCTTCTTAAGGAGATCGATACCCATGTCAGCCTTAGGCTGTTGTCCTGAAGTCAGAATCCTATCACAACCAAGTTCAATAATATTCTCTAAACTTTCGTATGGGTCGCGACTCATATCAAAAGCTCTGTGGAAAGTAACGCTCATATCTCCGGCAGCATCTATCAACTCTCTGTTTTTTATCATATCTATATCACCGTCATTAGTGAGACAGCCAATAACAACTCCATCTACACCAAGTTTTCGTGATAATTCGATATCCTTAAGCATAATTTTATGCTCTAGATCATTATAAAGAAAATCACCACCTCGTGGTCTAATAATTACATTTAGCTTAATATTTAATAGTTCTCTAGCTAAAGTAATATCTCCATAAGATGGAGTAGTTCCTCCTTCGGGGATACCAGCGCATAACTCTACACGATACGCACCTCCTTTTTGAGCTTCCATGCAACTCTTTACAGAATTTGCACAAATTTCAATTTTGTAATCTTTTGTCATATACTTCAATCTATCTGTTTAATATTTCAGATATAAGTGCAAATTTACTAAATTATTCAAGATTTCTTTGAACCCATCCGTGTTATCATATAGTAATATCAATAAAGATTTTACAATAATTTTTATCCATTTTAATTAAGTATTATTGTAAAGTTGGTGTTATCTTTGATGATTGTAAATTATTTATATATTATGAAAAAAATTGTTTTATCATTATTATCACTATTATTTGGCGTAACTATTTATATAAGTGCTTCCTCAGATAGTCCGGTTGACTATGTTAGCACATTAGTTGGTACAGATTCTAAGTATGAACTATCTACCGGTAATACATATCCCGCAATTGCAATGCCATGGGGAATGAATTTTTGGTCACCGCAAACCGGTAAGATGGGAAGTGGATGGATGTATACATATCATGCAGATAAGATAAGAGGTTTTAAGCAAACCCATCAACCAAGTCCGTGGATGAATGATTACGGTCAATTCTCTTTGATGCCAATAACACGCAAACCAATATTTGATGAAGAAGAAAGGGCAAGTTGGTTTTCTCATAAAACAGAAATTGCGTCGCCTCATTACTATAAAGTATATTTAGCCGATCATGATATAACAACCGAAATTACTCCCACTGAGAGGGCTGCTATGTTTAGGTTTACTTTTCCTGAAAGCGACAGCTCATTTGTAGTAACAGATGCTTTTGATCGTGGATCATTTGTAAAGATTATACCTGAGAAAAACCAAATAGTAGGTTTTACCACCAGAAACAGTGGAGGTGTTCCTGATAATTTCAAAAACTACTTTGTTATTATATTTGATAAACCATTTACATATTTTGCAACTGTTAAAGATAGTGTTATTTATGAAAATGACACAGAATTCACCGGCAACCACGCTGGTGCAATTATTGGATTTAAAACAGATTTTAGAGAGGTAGTCCATGCAAAAGTTGCCTCATCATTTATTAGTGAAGAACAGGCAATGTTGAATCTTAAAGAGCTTGAAAATAGCTCATTTGATGAGATAAAAGAAAATGGAAAAGACAGATGGAACGAGGTATTAGGTAGGATAAAAGTAGTTGATGATAATATTGATAACCTCAGAACTTTTTACTCTAATCTTTATCGTACTCTATTATTTCCAAGAAATCTTTCCGAAATTGATGCAAGTGGTAATGTGTACCATTATAGTCCATATAATGGTGAGGTATTGCCGGGATATATGTTTACCGACACTGGATTTTGGGATACATTCAGAAGTCTATTCCCATTTCTTAATCTTGTTTACCCTTCTGAAAACGTTAAAATGCAAGAGGGGTTAGTCAACGCATATAAAGAAAGCGGTTTTCTGCCTGAATGGGCTAGTCCTGGTCATCGCAACACAATGATTGGTAATAATTCAGCCTCTGTAGTAGCAGATGCTTACTTAAAAGGTTTAAGAGGGTATGATATTGAAACCCTTTGGGAAGCTCTTAAGCATGGTGCCAATAACGTTCATCCCGAGGTTGCTGCATCAGGGAGAACCGGATATGAATTTTATAATAAGTTAGGATACATCCCAAACAATGTAGGTATAAGCCAAAACGTAGCACGTACATTAGAATACTCATATAACGATTGGTCAATTTATAAATTAGGAAAAGCTTTAGGGAAACCTTCAGATGAAATTGATGTTTATGGTGAAAGAGCAATGTATTATAAAAATCTTTATAATCCAAAGAATAAGCTCATGGCTGGAAGGGCAGAAGATGGAACATTTTCAGACACTTTTGATCCAACAGATTGGAGTAGAGATTTTACTGAAGGAAACAGCTGGCACTATTCGTGGGCATCTCTGCATGATCCACAAGGTTTGATAAATCTGATGGGTGATAAAAAAACTTTTGTGAACATGCTCGATTCAGTATTTATTATACCAGGATGGAAAGGGATGAGAAGTAGATCTGTGATTCACGAGATGCGTGAGATGCAAGTGATGGATATGGGACAGTACGCACATGGAAATCAACCAATACAACACATGACTTATCTTTACAACTACGGCGGTGAACCATGGAAGTCACAGTTTTGGGTAAGAGAAATTATGGATAAATTATATACAGCAGCTCCCGATGGTTACTGTGGTGATGAGGATAACGGTCAAACGTCAGCATGGTATGTTTTCTCTTCTCTCGGATTTTATCCCGTGTGTCCTGGAAGCAATGAATATATACTTGGATCTCCACTTTTCAAATCAGTTGAAATTGAGTTAGAGAACGGTGAGAAATTAATTATAAATGCATCTAATAACTCTAAGGAAAATAGATATGTGGACGAGATGAAGTTAAACGGAAAAAAATACAACAAAAACTATCTCACACACGATGATTTGATAAATGGAGCAAATGTTGAGTACCTTATGAGCTCAGAACCAAATAAAAAAAGAGGGGTTAACAAAGACGACCTCCCATATTCATTTTCCAATAATTGATTATTTTAAGTTACATTTATTATAATTCAACAGCCAGTAATTCGGCTACTGCCTTTTGAAAATCAAGTTCTGCCTGCAGAGCCAAATCAACTGTATTATAATATAAAGAAATCTCATTAAGGTAATTAAGTAGGGATATCTCTCCTGCGTCAAGTGCTATTTGCAAAAGCTCTGCACTATTAGATGAATTTAATGAATTTCTGTAGTTTTGTGAAATCTCATTAAGTCCCGAAGCCCTGTCATATTGATTCTTCATTTCCATATAAAACTTTTGAATACCATCTATATGTCGTGCTTCAGCTGCTCTGACTGAGGCTTTTGCATGTGCTACCTGATTCTTATTTTCCCACAATGGTATTGAAATCCCTACTTTAATTCCTTGAAACTTTTCACCAACTATTTTCTCACTCATGAAGCCGGCAGAAAATGAAGGGAGTCTTTTAGTTTTATGCATTCTCACTAATTCGTTGCTTACCTCCACCTCTAGTCTCACAAACGATAAAATTGGATTTACCTGTTCTGCATGATCAAACCACTCTTCAAAACTAGGTGGTAGCAAAATTGCTTCAAAATGCATTTCATCAAATGATATCTCCACACCACCATTTAGTTGTTTCAATTTCGATAATACCGCATTTCGCTCTACCTCAATGCGCTTAAGTTCTCCTTGCGCATTAAGCAGATTTAATTGTGCTTTATTAAGATCAAGCCTGTTTGCATCACCCTCTGAAAGTCGTCTTTCGTAAATATCAGCTATACGTTGAGCATATGAAAGTCTTTTACCTAATTCATCTAAAACCGAATTGTAATAAATAAGATCTATACAGAGTTTTTTAGCTTCCAATAATATACTCATCCTTTCAGCTTTAAAAAGCATCTCAGCAGATACATTTTGCTTATCTGCAAGCTTTTTTTTCATTCCGGTTATTGTAGGGATATCAAAAGCCTGCGTAGCACTAAAATCTGTACGGTTGCCAACGGGATCGGGTTTACCCCAGAGGTATCCAAACTCTATCTCAGGATTAGAAAGATAAATACCGGTTTTATTTTCCAGTATTTGAGCATCTGTAGTTTTCCTTAAAGCATTTAGAGTTGAATTATTCTCTTCAATAGATTGCAACACCTCGCTAATGTTATTTTGAGATACGATCAGAAAAGCATTGAGACATAATAATATGCCTGACAGTAAAATTTTAATGTTCATCTTTTTTCTTTGTTAGCAAGTACATAATTGGAATTATAAATCCGTTTAAAAGAGTTGAAGTGAGTAATCCCCCTAATATAACTTTAGCCATAGGGCTTTGTATTTCATTGCCCGGGAGACTTCCACTCACTACTAGTGGAATAAGAGCCAAGGCAGTAGTAAGAGCAGTCATTAATATAGGGTTTAATCTATCCAAAGAGCCAAGAATTACACTCTCGAACACGTTGTGCCCTTCTTGAATCAGATGATTATATCTCGAGATTAAAAGCATACCATTTCTTGTTGCAATTCCAAAAAGAGAAATAAAACCAATAATGGCCGGGATGCTTAAATTGCCACTTGTGAAAAATAATATCAAAACTCCGCCTATCAATGCTAATGGTAAATTAAGTAAAATAACAACCGATTGCTTTACATTGCGAAATTGATTAAATAACAACAGGAATATAACCAAAATTGATAATATTGATGTTAATAATAGAATGCGGGAAGCTCTTTGCTCGCTCTCAAACTGACCACCAAACTCTAAGTGATATCCCTCCGGGAGTTGAATTTCATTTTCAATAATATGCTGTATTTTATTTACAACACCTCTTAAATCTCCACCTGATATATTGGCCGACACTACAATTTTACGAGATACATTTTCGCGATTTATAGTGTTTGGCCCCATAACAGATGTGATTTCTGCTACATTTAGCAGTGGTATTTTACGTCCATTAGCATCAATAATCATTTCACTAATACGCTTGGAAGTGTTTCGACTATCATCATTCACCTTCAAGGTCAAGTCGTAAGTCCTGTTACTTTCATATACCTGCGATATTACTTCTCCAGCAAGCATTACAGATATTATATCAGAAAATTCATTTAACGAAATCCCATATTTAGCCAAAAGGTCTCTTTTTGGCGTAATTTTAAGTTGAGGACGCTCTATTTGTTGTTCTACATTCAAATCTACAATTCCATCTACATCTTGAATAGAATATTTAATCTGATTTCCTATTTCAAACATCTTGTTGAGATCATTTCCAAACAATTTTATTGCAATATTTGCTTGTGAACCCGAAAGTATAGCGTCTAATCGATGTGATATAGGTTGTCCAATCTCGATATTTACGCCAGGTATGACACTCATTTTTTCTCTAATCTCAGCAAGTATTTCCTCTTTAGATCTCTTATCAAGTACAATTGGAGCTTCAATTTCCGAAATATTTACACCTAAAACATGCTCATCCAATTCGGCACGACCTGTTTTGCGACCTACTGTTTGAACTTCAGAAATAGAAAGAAGAATATCTTCTGCCAATCGTCCAATTTTATCAGACTCTTCTAGGGAAATTCCTGGAAGAGAGCTAACATTAATTGTAAAAGAACCTTCGTTAAAAGGTGGTAAGAAACTTCTGCCAAGAGTAAAAAAGAGTATTAAAGTAATTATAAATAGGGCACCTGTACCTCCTAATATCCACTTTTTATGGCTAAGAGTATGATAAAGAGCTTTTTTATAATGTCTGTTAAGTAATCTCACCACAAGAGGTTCTTTCTCTTCTTGGGTACTATTATCATTTTTCTTTCCAAGCAAATAACTGCACAGTACAGGCGTTAATGTTAGTGCAACAATGGTGGATGCTATTAGAGAAACAATAAATGAAATTCCAAGAGGAGCAAGCATGCGTCCCTCCATCCCGGTAAGGAAAAATAAGGGCACAAAACTAATAATGATGATTAATGTGGAATTTAAAATGGGTAAACGAACTTCCTTAGATGCATTATAAACCACTTCCATAACCGATAACTGTTCGTCATTTGGTTTGTTTCTGTTTTCTCTAAGTCGCTTAAATACATTCTCAACGTCAACTATGGCATCATCCACCAAAGACCCGATAGCAATAGCCATACCTCCCAGACTCATTGTGTTTATAGTTAGTCCCATAAGTTTAAGAACCATAATTGCAACTAATAACGATATGGGAATAGTAATTAAGGATATAATTGTGGTTCTTGTATTCATTAAAAAAATGAAAAGCACAATCACCACAAAAAAACCACCTTCTATTAATGCCCATTTAACGTTATTAACCGAGCTTTCAATAAAACGAGATTGTCTGAAAATATCTGTCGACAATTTTACGTCAGTAGGCATTACATTTTGTAGCTCCAAAATAGATTGTTCTAATTTATCAGTTAGCTCTAAAGTGCCTGTTGCAGGTTGCTTAGTTACAGTCAATAACACAGCCTCCTTGCCACGTTCGGAGGCTACTCCAAGCTTAGGAGATTTGTTACCTATAATTACTTCTGCTATGTTTTCCAATAAAATGGGACTGTTGTTTATTGTTTTAACAACAGATTTTTTCAATTCCGAAATATTATTGGTTGATAACATTCCACGGATTATATACTCGTTACCATATTCATTTATAATGCCACCCGATACGTTTTGATTCATATCTCCCACCTTTTCCAATACTTCTTCAAGACTGACATTATAATACTTCATTCTTTCTGGGTTAAGCAGTATCTGATACTCCTTAATATCACCACCTAAAACTGAAACTTGTGCTACACCTCCAGTCGATAATAAACGTGGACGGATTGTCCAGTCGGCAATATTGCGTAGGTCTCTCATTGAAGTACTATCCGCAGTTAAACCAATAATCATTATTTCTCCCATTATCGACGACTGTGGTCCCAACGTAGGATTTCCTACATTTGAAGGCAATGATTCTCTAATAATTGCCAACTTTTCAGATACAATCTGTCTTGCAATATAAATATCTGTATTCCATTCAAATTCAACCCATACTACCGAAAAACCGGTAGTAGATGAAGATCTCACACGTCTTACATTTGTAGCACCGTTTAAGGCTACCTCAACCGGAAAAGTAACAAGCTGCTCAACCTCTTCGGGAGCCATCCCTTGTGCTTCCGTCATAACAACCACAGTAGGAGCATTTAAATCGGGGAAGACGTCAACTTCCATATTCGATGCAGTATACACACCAACAAGTATTAGTAGCGCTGACACAACCAAAATAACAAGTCGGTTATCCAAAGAAAACCTTATAAGTTTATTCAACATAAATTATAACTGTTAATAGTTAATGTGTATGACCTTCGGGCATTACAGAAGGAGTAGCCACAAGTTTCACCTGATATACTCCGTTAGTAACTATTTTATCGCCATCGCTTAATCCGGATATTACAGCAACACGTTCTCCGTTACTTTCACCCAGTGTAACTTCCTGTTTACTATAATGCTCATCATCCATTTTAGTATATACGAAATATAATCCCTGCTCCTCTGTGATAGCACTTACTGGTACAGAAATTTTATTAAGCTGAGCTGTTGAGAGCAGAAATATTTCGGCAAAAGACCCCGGAATTATATTGCCTATATTATCAAATTCAAATGTAATGGGGATGAAAAATGACTCTTCGTCAGAGGCTTTGCCATGAGAAATTAATCTTCCATTTAACTCGCTAAGTTTATATAATTTATTATCGTAAGCCAGTTTGAAGTTAGCTCCACTAATGGAGGATATGCTGCCAAAATATGTTTCCGAAACTTCAGCCCGAAGTTGTAACTTCTTGTTTTGAGAAATTGTAGCTATCGGTTGTCCAACAGATACAAAATCACCCTGACTAACATAAAGGTTTTTTACAAATCCATTAATAGATGAAGTTACACGTACACCATTTTTACTATAATTAGATGCTTGTGCCTCATATTCCATTTTGGCAGTTTCATAAGCAAGACGAATCTGCTCGTATTTTTTTACAGAAATTATCTGATCTTTCACCAAACTACTTGCACGCTCAAACTCTTTGAGAGCCGTTTCATAAGCGAGTTTAGTTTTAGCTATCCTGTCACCTTCCGGAAGAGCATTTGACGAAACAGTTACTATCGGTTCACCTGCTTTCACTACCGTGCCTGGTACAATAGAGCTCTTATAAAAAGAAACAATACCATTGGCTGTCGACGAAATAGTATATTCATCTCCTTGTGAAGCCATAACTATTCCACTTGTTTTAATTACTTGCCTGAAAGTGTCAGGAGACAGAATCTCTACTTTCATATTTGCCGCATCGGCTTGTTCTTGTGTAAAGAAAATGAAGTCTTCAGAATGGTCATGACCTTCATGACTGTCGTGATGATGTTCATCACCTGAATGTTGATGGCATCCCATCATTGTCATAGCAATAGCTATGAGTAATGATAATAAAATCGTTCTCATATAAAATGAAAAAAAATAAATGAAAAAAGTGAGAATATAATAGTTCCTTAATATAAACTATTGTTGATAATAGTCTTAAACAAAAGTAATTGGTGGTGCTCGTAAACCTAAAGGACTTGCGTTTTCAGTTGAATTAAGATATTTGATATATACCCTTATTTTATCTGTTTTATCGGGTAATATAATATTCAGATGCTCTAATGCAGAAATTGAAAGGTGTGTTACAAAATCTTTATCATCCTCAAAATTCAGAGATATAGACTTTATGCGGAAGTTTGTATCCGATTGCCTTAGAATGAAATTTGCGTGTAAAATGCAACTTGTGTTTTCAGAACTTTTTGTTGTGTGATCATGAGTATCGGCGTGATCATGTTGATGGGTATGATGTTCATCGCTGTCGAGCACAAAGTGATCTATCTCAAAGCAATGATTCCCATCTTTATCATGATGATGAGGTATAGCAGAAAGTAGAAGCATTAAAATGCTCGTTAAAGAAATTACAGATATGTATGCTACACGCTTCAAAAATATTTTAGTTTATTCTATTTCACGACAAATATATAACATTTATTTTGCAAAGAAGTTATTAAAAACATCAGAAAGGTCTCGTCTCCATATTTATTTGAAGTACAAAAAACATATTTATCTTATTTAATAAGATATATTTCATATTGCAGAGGAAGCTAATATTTACTTCCACTGCAATATTATCTTTTACATTGGTAAATGTTGTTTTAATAGTTCAATACTCTTCTTTACGTTTTCTCTTCCGGATGATTCTACTCCGTACCACCCTCTGTATCCCGCATCATAAGACATTTTTATCATCTTTTGTGTAAGCTCATCAGTTGGTTGATTTCTGAATGACATACCAAGCGAATATGGAAGCGTTTTTTCTAAGAACTCAACGTTGTCAAATTCTGTGCCTGGTTCTCTCCAATCAGGCAATACTCCAAAGTACTTGTTATTTACCTTTTTCATCAAAGAAACTAGCCAATCAGCATCGTTTGAAACACCACCATGATTCTCTATCATGATACTGATGTTCGCAGGAATTGCATATTCAAGCATCATGTGGTAGGTTTCGGCAGACCATTTTAGCGCTTCCTCCTTGTCGATGTCTCTTGAACCGATACAATTAGTGCGTATAGCATGACAACCCAAATATTGAGCAATATCTATCCACTTACGGTGATTTATCACTGTTTGCTTTCTTTCCTCTTTTGAGGGAGTACAGGTTTCACCTTCAGCATCAACCATAATTAATACCATTTCAACATTATGATCTTCTGCGTTCCTTTTCAACTGGTTTAAATAATTGGCTGTTGGTACTTCAAACAATGTGTTAACGAATTCTATTCCATTTAATCCAAAATCTTCTCTGGCAATTCTTGGAAAGTCTAATGTTTTCCAATCACCATTGCCAATCTCTCCAACTAAAGCCCATTGAGCAAGAGATATATCATTTTTACCTATTAATGCAGATTTATTTGCATTTAAGATGTTTGGAGAAGCTTGTGTAGATCCAATTTTTAATATTGAAGGAGCAACAAATGCTCCGGCTCCAATTGCAATTGATTTTCCAATAAATCCACGTCGTGTTACATTTTTCATATTACCCTTCTGTTTATTAATGTTTAATATTCTTGTTTGATATTTTGAACTCACTATATTTTCCAGCCTTCTCTATATTCAGAACGGTAAAGATATTGATTTGCACCAAAAATATTTGTTACTTCCATTTTCTTATGATCATAATGAATTTTTCTGCCTGTTCTTAATGCTACTGTTGCTAAATGAGCCGTTTCGATAACTGGCCACGAACTTAAGAAATTTCCAGGCGATTGCCTATTATTTAGAATAGCTTCAATCCATACATTATTTGATTCTTTTCGCTCTCGCAGACCTTTTGAATTTTTATTGCCCGTTACATCAAACATTTTTGATTCAGGAATAATTACTGGATTCTCGCATAAGAATCCTGCTAATATCTTTCCTTTATCTCCTACAAACATCATTCCTTCACTTTCGAATTCTTTGTTGTCAACCTCTAATTCAGGTGGAGTGGGAGGTCTCATACCTCCATCATACCAAAACAGGTCAAATGGAGCGATAGTTTCAGATGCACCAAACTTCCATCTTATAACCGAAGATAAAGGATATGCCACATTATTTGGAACATCCTTCATATCATCATGTTCACCTGTTGTTTTTGTTGTAGTACCCATTGTTTCTATTGCATATGGGGGCTCCGTAACTCCAAGTGATGTAAACAAAGGCCACAGACTATAAATACCCATGTCGGCTATACTACCGGCTCCAAAATCATACCACCCTCTGTAAACAGTATGTGTGTAGTTAGGATGATATGGTCTGTCAGGCCATGCCCCAAGCCACAGATTCCAGTCGAACCCTTCAGGAATTTGAGGAGTCTCATCGAAATAGGTCTGCCATTGTTGCCACACAGGTCTAAAAGACCAATTATGTATCTCTTTTAAAGTTCCTATAACACCCTCATCAATCCATTTCTTTACTAGATTAAACCTGTCGTGAATATCACTCCATGCAAGTAAATGAGTTGTGAGATCAGGTTTCTCCTTAACGGTGTTGAATACTGCTCTTGTTTCAAAAACGCGATTTCCCAAAGGTTTGTGAGCAATAATATGTTTATTTTTATCTAATGCATTTAGTATAATTGGTGGATACGCATGATCTGGTACGATTATTTTTACTGCATCTATGCCTTTTTCATTTTCCAACATTTCTCTAAAATCAGAATATGCAGTGCATGCTGAGTAATTGTTTTTATTATTTATTTTAGCATAGTATTGATTCACAAAGCTCTGACCACAATCGCGTCCAGCAGTAACATTAACTTCTCCACCCCATGAGGAATCGCCAAGCAGATTTCTAACACTGTTTTTCAAGCCATTTCCTGGTCCCCACTGCTTATATCCAATAGGATATTTGTTTGGATCACAAACCGAAACTACTTGAATCCTGTTATCAGGTATTAAGTTTATTAATTCGCCCATTTGCTGCATACCAACTCCTATAAGACCAAGGTTTATCTTATCGCTTGGTGCAACATAGCCAATGCCTCCTAAAACGCTTCTTGGAATAACAGTAAGAGCTATTGCAGATCCAGTATAATTTATAAAATCGCGTCGGTTAATTTTTTTAATCATCTTTAATGTGTTTCAAGTTAATGATATAGCCATGGTTTTAAAGCATTTTTTCAAAGATAAGAAAAATCAAATATAACATTGAAAATTGACTAGAAATATTAATAAAAACTTCTGTAATAACCAAATCTATATTCTTACATTAATTCCCACTTCTGCAGGCTTTAAATTCTCGCTAACAGCCCTAAGTTTCATAGTCTCGGCCTCTTTCCCGCTCTGTATTACAACCAAACATTTACCATAAAATGCTTTTCTTTGTGGTTCAATAAAACTCTCCATACTAATTGGATTTCCATTATCTACTCCTACAATTTTACCGTTTCCGGCTAGCTCAAAATATATTTGATTATCTGCTTTGGGACAAAGGTTTCCTCTAAAATCCACCACTTCAACAGTTACAAAGCTTAAATCAACACCATCACTATTAATTGTATCCCTATCGGCAGTTAGTCTTAACTTATAGGGTTTTCCTGCAGTATGTTTTTTTACAGTCATAACTTCTTTGCCATCTTTTCTAGATACAACTCTAATGGTACCAGGTTTATAAGTTAGTCTCCAAGTAACATGAAAAGCATCTTCCTCTTTTTTTCTTACTCCTTGCGAGACATCATTCAAAAAAAGTTCTACTTCATCGGCATTATTAAAATATGCCCAAATATCTACTGTTTGCTCCAAGTTCCAGTTCCAATGAGGAAAAACATGAAGCACAGGCTCATCTGTCCATTCCGACTGGTAGAAGTAATATGTATCTTTAGGAAAGCCTGCCAGGTCGACTACACCAAAATATGAACTTCTAGCAGGAAACCAAAAAGGAGTTGGTTCACCTATATAATCAAATCCAGTCCATATATACATTCCGCTTACATAATCATTGTTTTTAACTTTTCTCCATGTCTCTTCATGTGTAGAACCCCATGGAACATGATTATTGTCGTATGAAGAACATAAATAGGTTGAATCATAAAATGGTATATCCCAACTCACCGGCCATATATAAGCAGAATCTGAAGGCATACGATAAAAACCTCTTGTTGCTAAGGCAGAAGTGGTCTCCGTAGCAATAAAAGGTCTGTTTGGATACCTTGCTCTTACACTATCAAAATCCTCAAGATGGTAATTTATACCAATAATATCGAGAGTATCAGCTAGGAATAAATGGTTCCAAGGATTGGTTTCATTATTTCCTGCTGTAATCGGTCGGGTAGGGTCTAATCTTTTTGCAATACCAGTCAATTTTTGTGTTAACATCGAGTTAACACTCAATCCCTCATCAAGAGCCGACTGGTCCATCTCACTTCTCTGAAGATTCAGCAGTATATTTGCCATTTTAAGGTCGATAGTATCCATCTCAGCATGAGTCCACTGTTCCATTACTTCATTTGCAATGCTCCACATGAAAATTGATGGATGATTTCGGTCTCTCAACATATGATCTGTAAGATCTCTTTCGTGCCATTCGTTAAAATGGTGTGAGTAGTCGAACTCATTCATTTTTTTTCTCCAGATATCAAACGTCTCATTCATCACTATAAAACCCATTCTATCACAAAGCTCTAGCAACTCAGGTGCCGGTGGGTTATGCGCAGTGCGTAATCCATTTACCCCCATCTCCTTTAAGATCTCCAATTGTCTTTCTATTGCTCTTCTGTTAACTGCTGCTCCCAAGCACCCTAAATCGTGATGCATGCAAACACCTTTAATCTTAGTTGCTTTTCCATTCAGGGTGAACCCTTTCTCAGGATCAAATGAAAATGATCTTACTCCAAGTGGAGTAGTGTAATTATCTATCAATTTTCCATTTTCAAATATTTCAGTTTCAACGGAATATAAATAAGGTTTTTCGATTGTCCATATTTCAGGATATGTTAATTCTATGTTATGTGATATCTCTTTTACAGAACGTGCTTCCAGAAGTTCATCCGACTGAGTGTATGAAATACTATTGCCTGATGAGTCGATAATTGAACTCTTAAGCTGTATATTTACATTACTACTTAATTCATTTTTCAATTTTGTAGCCACATTCACTAAGGCTCTCTGACTACTTACCTCAGGAGTAGTAACAAATGTGCCCCATAAATCAACGTATACTGGGTTAACAATCGTAAGCCATACATTCCTATATATACCACTTCCCGAATACCATCGTGAGTTTGGTTGTAAACTATTGTCAACTCTCACAGCAATAGTGTTTTCTTCTCCATAATTAAGGTGTGGAGTAAGATCATATCTAAAAGAGATATAACCATAAGGACGTTTACCAAGATAATAACCATTGATCCAGACCTCTGAGTTCATATAAACCCCGTCAAAATCAATAAAGACCTTTCTTAGCTCAAGCTCTTTATCGATGTGAAACTTTTTTCTGTACCAGCCAATTCCACCAGGCAATGCACCACCTCCACTTCCTGCAGGATGATCTTCACTAAATTCTCCTTCTATAGACCAATCGTGAGGTAAATTCAACTTACGCCACTTTTCATCATTGAAATCTACAGACGATGCCTCGGTATAATCACCGAGTTGGAAAGTCCAATTTTCATTAAAATTCACCACACTCCTCGGTTTTGCTTCATTCCCAGGCTTTACTTCATTACAGGAAACAGCAATTAAGGCAAATGCTATTGAACAGAAGATAATAAATTTATTCATGACTTAATTCAGTGAATTTTAAAAAACAGGAGCCTAAATTACACTCCTTCTTTTTGGTAACTTTTTAATTAAAACTGAACAGTTTGTGTAGTACCATTATACTTTACTATAATACCTGTTGTTTCAAAATCCAATGTTTTTGGAGCACTCTCATTTACATATACAATATTAAATACTCTCTCTTTAAGCATTCCAACAAAATCTCCTTGTCTATCTCCAATCTCCAATGTCTTGTCTACATCGTTATAAACGAATGAAATATTAGCATATTCACCTTTCTCGTAGTTATAATTTACACCTTCGTCTTCATATAACGTAAAAGAACCATCCTTTCCTGCATATACAAACAGAGTAATCTCTTCAGCTTGCTTCTCGTCGCTATACATTATCTCGGGACCATAAGGGATAATACTTCCTGCACTGGCAAAAAGCGGCATTCTATCATATGGTGCATCAACTGTAAGTGTTTGTCCCCCTTCAATAAAATTTCCGGTATATAAATCATACCAACCATCATTTACGGGAAAATAAACTTCTCTGTTACGTGCTTTATATTCATATACAGGGCAAGCCATAATAGCAGGTCCAAACATATATTGATCGCCAATGTTTACAACATTGTTGTCTTCAGGAAAATCCATTACCAAAGCTCTCATAATGGTATAATCATTAAACCAGGTCATGCCAGCAAGTGAATATATATAAGGCATTAATCTGTATCTTAACATATTGTAGTAAAACATCGACTCATATGCAGGATGATCATCAGGAGCAATATTAAACATCTCTCTGTAAGGAAACTGCCCATGTGATCTAAACAGTGGAACAAATGCCCCAAACTGATGCCAGCGACTATTCAGCTCACGCCACTCTTTTAGGTCCTCATTCTCTATTCCGGTCTGATCATATAGTCGTTGAGCACTTTCATATCTTCTTTCAACACAAAAACCGCCAATATCCATAGTCCAATAAGGGATTCCGGAAAGAGCGAAGTTAAGACCTGCAGAAATTTGTGCCTTCATATCTTCCCATCTTGTGCCGATATCACCACTCCAAACAGCAGTAGAGTATCTTTGTATACCTGCAAAACCTGATCGTGTGAGCAAAAACACTCTTTTGTCGTTATCCACACTGCGTTGCCCTTTATATATAGATTCAGCGTTTACCAATGAGTAGGCGTTAAGATATTTTGTTGATGGACCAAGTGCGGTAGGTCCTGTAAGAGCCTTACGATATTCCATTGATGTATTATCCTGTATGTTTGGTTCCGATGCATCCATCCACCAAGCATCAAATCCAATAGGGTAGAGCTTCTCTTCTAGTTGATCCCAAAACATCTTACGAGCTCCTTCAGCGTAAGCATCGTAAAAAGAACCTATATAACCAGGATAAATCCAGTCGCGAATACTATCTTTTACTGCCTGCTGATACATCCATCCCTGCTCATCAAAAGCTTTATAATTATCGGTTGTGATATAAAACTTTGGCCAAACCGAAATCATAATCTTAGCGTTCATTTCATGTACTGAATCCACCATTCCTTTTGGGTTGGGGAAACGTTCAGGGTCGAATTCATGATCACCCCAGGCATCAACAGGCCAGTACGACCAGTCCTGAACTATATTATCAATAGGAATATTTCTTTGACGAAACTCCACTAGTGTACTCAAAAGCTCATCTTGTGTGTGATATCTTTCTCTACTTTGCCAGAAACCCATAGCCCACTTAGGCATTATCTGCGACTTTCCTGTTACCGCTCTATAACCACTAATAACCTCATCCATATTTTCACCATGTATGAAGTAATAGTTTATCTCATTACCCATTTCACTCCACAATGAGAGCTTGTTCTGTATTTCATCAGGTACAGGATCAAGCGCTCTCAGCGATAAATACGAAACATCGCCATCGGGTTCCCATTCAATTCTGATAGGAACACTTTCACCTTTCACAAAATTGTATGAAAACTTATAATCACTAGGGTTCCATGCAGTTCTCCATCTCTCCTCAACAACCTCCTCGTTGTTCAAAAATACCTTAGTGTAACCTGCGTATCGGATGTGAAAACGATAAATACCGTCCTTATCCGACTCTATATTACCTTCCCATGTCACTTTTGCACCGTTTAGCGTAAATCCTTCGGGGAACTCTTTAATCCTCTCTAAATCTTCATAAGAAACAACCTTCTCTTTTCTTACAACCTGTTCTCCACTATTTGCATTAATATAGGTTGCTGTCAATCCCCCTGCACCACCTTCTTTGTCGTATAATTTAAATTGATTGAGCTCATCATAATTTCTGGGATCACCAAATTTGGTCCATGAGTAATTATCCCAAAGAATACCATAATTCTTGTTGGATACAATAAAAGGCACCGATACTTTAGTATTGTATTGATAAAGCGATTCGTTTTTACCCTTGTAATTAAACTCATCTGATTGGTGCTGACCAAGTCCGTAAAATGCTTCATCATCAGGCGATTCAAACACTTGATGCAAAGTATAGCCTTTCGTGTCTTCAACTTCAATAGGTATGAACGATTTGCCACCTCCATTTTTTTCTTTTAAAATCAAAACACCGTTTTTATCAAAAAAAGAAACTTCTCCGGTTGATTTATTAACTCTAGCTTCAAGAGATTTTGTCGAGAGTATAACAGACACAGAGTCTTCATCTACAGTAAAATCTTCTGAGAAAGTAATTTCCGGATCAGTAATCAAACTGGCTTCGGTCGAAAATACCTCTTCTGGAGTTGCAGTAACATATATTACTTTGTCATTAATGACTTGCAAGCGGATATTGTGAGTGATATCACCATCTGACATTTTAGTTCTTACAATAAGACTATCTTTGTTTACCTTGTAACTCTTTCCTACACATCCGCTTAATAATAAAACAGACAGAACAATCAGTACTGAATATCTACCTTTCATATAATTAATTCTTTATTTTGTTACACCATTCATAAGTGCATTTAAAGTTTGCTGATCAATAATGGTATTATTATTTCTGTTAAAAATTCTCGAAGATGATGCACCGTTATCCCAATAAAAAGGTATCAAACCATAATCTTTAGCACTTCGCGTAACATATTCAAGATAATATAGTCTAGATGCTTCATGTGCAGCCTGTTCAGCTTCAGTTAATAAATTACGTTTAATCGCACCATATTCACCCAATATTACCGGGATATCTTTGTTGATGAACTTAGATTTCATTAAAGTAAATTGTGAATTTACAAAATCTTCCTCTCCCCAATCGGCATTTCTGTTTGAGTTATCAAAATGATATCCATTGCCCCAGAAATAGAACATTTTTCCCCAGCTCTCGTCCTGTTCCATTCCGCAGAAATTCCATGGCGAATAATAATGTATCTCCAACATAAGACGCTTTTCTACCCAATCAATAGGTAGTGTGTGCATTAGTTCATTGGTTGTGTATATATCTGTTGACGGACCTTGAATTATTAGATTTCTGTAAATGTTATTTCCTCCTGTCGAGCGAACAGCATCTATAAATGATTGTAAATATGAATTTAATACTCCCATTTGGGTTGAGTTTTCAACATTGGGTTCATTTGTTCCTGCAAACAGCAGATTTTCTTCATAATCTCTGAAGTGCATTGCAATCTGTGTCCATAAAGCATGTTGTTTTATGTTGTTTTCAATCTGTTTATTAGGTGTACAGTTGTTTTCTAGCCAGCCTCCATCCCAGTGAATGTTTATTATAGTGTACATATCATTTTCAAGACAATAGTTTACTACTTCTTCAACTCTATCAAGCCAAGAATCGCTAATCTTATGAGTTGAATGATCCTCTATATAAGCATTCCAGGCAACAGGAATACGAATTGAATTGAAACCTGCAGCTTTTATTGCATTAATCAGTTCTTTTGTGACCTTAGGATTACCCCACATCGTTTCAGATGCACTTGTCCCATCTGTTGACTCAAGACTATTACCCATATTCCATCCTATGGTCATTGCCGATGCCATAGTCATTGCATCGGTTAGCATTGATGAATTATTATTGGCCTCTTGCTTTACTTTAACATTCTCAGATATATCGTTAAGCTTAAATGAAATAGAACCCTCTCTTGGTGATGTTGCAGAGTTAGGTCTAATAATAAATGATTCTGTTTTATCAGACAAACTTCTTGAATCTTCCTGATGTATTATCCACGATACATCGGTACTTACTTCATAAATGCCTGTTGTTTTCAGCTCTATCTCTATTGTATCTCCTATGTGAGAAACTTCATAATTTGACTTGCTAAGACTCAACTTGTCGTTAAGTGATTGTGAAACGTTTATTGTCTTTGATATTCCACCAGCATTAATGGTTATTGAAGTGCTGCGGTTTGCTGGCTCGCTATTCGCTTTAACCGTTACAACCAATTGAGTAAAAAAATATCCATCACTACCAATAGTGACATCCTCAATAGTAACATTACACCAGGGTAAATCTGATAATACAGTAATCTCTATATTACTTTTTATTGTGATCATCTGTGCTCCTCCTGTATTACTAAACTGTATAGTGTTTGCAGAAAGAGTTAAATAAGGCTCGAGAGACTGATCTTTCTCTGAACAATTTGTCAAACCAATAAGTATAATCAAGAGCAAAAATATAATCCTGTGAGAGTGTTTTTGTCTGATCATCATTTATCTCATTTTATACATTGAAACCATATTGTATAAGAAAACAATTAGCAGAGGGCAAACAAGAATTTGCCCTCTGTCTATCAATTACATTAATACAAGTATTATTGTTTTGGAACAAATACCCAGAAATATGCTGTTCCCCATTCACCAGTACCGGGAGGTGCGTAAGATAATACTAGTTTATCTTCAGTTAGTTCTAATATATCAAATGTATTTACAGGTATTTTACCTTCATCTGGTGAAACACCGCATAAAACTGTTACCCCTACAGTTTTGAACTGACCAATTGCCCATTCAACGCCACCTGAAGTAGATTTCTTTTTAGACATATCAAAAGAGAATGTTCCAACTACTTCTGATCCTGTATTTAACTTTTTAGTAAGTGAAGCTCCACTAATTGAGAATACCATACTTGAGTTTGGCCCTTCTCCAGGAGCTTGTTCTTCTACGCCATTCTGATCTAGTACCCACCATTCTGGTCCTCCAAATGAAGCAAGGTATCCACCATTGCCCCAACATGCTGTTGCGGCCCATTCCCATTCTTTAGCACCATCACCACACAGCAGGCCCCACTCTTGAGGCACAGCAAAAGTAAGTTCTTCTACATTAACAGTTAAAGATTTTGTTATGTATGTTCCATCAGGGTTCAACCCAGTAAAAATGATTTCATTATCACCTTCTATAACCAAAAGAACAGTATCAGTCATTTTTTGTGATATTCCCACACCATAGTTCCAGTTTGATAGAACTGGACTATGATTTTCCATTACAATTTTATTCGATCTTTTTCCATTTACTAAAACTGGTGTCACTGCAATATCCAGTTGTTCAGCAGTTAGAGCTTCACCCATTGGTAACCTGTCCTCTACAGGGTCACATGCTGTTCCAAGTATGAAAAACATGAAAGCAACTATACTATATATTATTGTTTTACGCATATTTTATATTATTATATATTAAACGAATATTCATTATTACCATCCCGTAAACTCAGCGTCAGGGGTTCCCCAACCATCATTTTGAGTAAGAACACCATCAGATAGCTCAACTTGTGTATTAGGTATTGGCCAAAAGCCACCGGTTGCTTCATAGCGTGCTCTGTAACCACCACCAAAAGGTCTCATAACTGCATCAACACCGCGGTTTTTAATTGCAACACCTTCCTGAGCGGCCAATTTTTCAGCTGCATCACCCCATCTCATAAGATCAAAATAACGCAATCCTTCAAATGCAAGCTCCCATCTTCTTTCTTTCTTAATTGCATCTAGTGAGAAAGAAACCGGTTCAAGTCCTGCACGTAAGCGAACTCTGTTCATTCCAGTAGCATCCTGTGCTAATTCAGAGTGCATTAATAATACATCTGCAAATCTTATTAAGATCAAATCCTGAGTATGTGCAAGTTGATAATCAACCTCTGCATTATCCTTCAAAATAGCATAAGAAATTGTGAAAGCACCTTCGCTATCATAAGCCGTAATAGGAATATACTTTTTCTGCCAATAGCCAGTCTCTTCCATTTGAGTATCTGCACCATATTCATAACTGTCAAGTTCTGTTTCCACATTAAGGATAGAGGCTGTTCTCCTTACATCGTCAGGTTCTCTTGCAGCCCATTCATTCCATAACTCTCCATTCACCGGACCAGCTCCCCATCCTTGTCCGAATGGAAAAGTTGATTCGCCTCCGTTATTAGATCTAAGTCCGAAGTGAAGGTTGTATTGATTAGAATAACCTAGTTTATATTGATCCCCCCAGTCTACAGTTGTTCCAAACTTAACTGCAAATACGGTTTCTTTATTTCCATCCTCTTCCCACATCAAACCTTTGTCCTTTGTGTAAACATAATGTTCAACTGTATACTCATTAGTATAAGGCCATAAGTTGCGGTAATCACTCACCAAGTCGTGACCACTACTTGCAATACATTCGTCTAGCCAGCTAATTACCTGAGATTTAGTGACATTCCCTTCTTCCTCGGGCAAGACTATCTCTTCTTTGTTGTAATAGCCAGTATAGAATAAAAATACCCTAGCCATTAGTGCCTGTGCAGCCCATTTAGTTGCATGACCAGACTCTGTATTTGTATAAGGAGTTGAGTTCATAAGTTCAATTGCATTCTTGAGGTCCGAAGCAATTTGTCCATAAGTAATCTCAGCTGGAGACTTTGGGAGGTTCTCTGCTTCGGTCTTGAGAATTAATGGAACCTCTCCAAAAGTTTGAGAAAGTTCGAAATAAAATAGTGCTCTTAAGAAATAGACTTCACCGGTAAAATGATTCTTCTGTGCCTCACTTTCCCAGTCTGTAAGATTTTCTAAAGTTTCTAAAGCCATGTTGGCTCGAAATATACCTTGATATCTTGCTTCCCAATATGTTCCAAATCTATTTGGTTTTGTATTCATCAGGTGATCAAAACCTTGCATGTCTTTATCATTTTCACCGCCACCTCCAAATCTGTCGTCAGAGGCTAGCTCAGCCATATAGAAATGCGTATCAGCAACGTTTTTTATAGCTGAACTCAATGTGCTATATATGCCGGTTAACTGTTTCTTTGCATCATCAACCGACATGGGGAAATTACTTGTGTTCTGTTTAGTATAGCTTTGTGTATCAAGAAAGTCTTCACATCCTTGAATGATAATTGTTAAACAAATAACAGTTGCTATATATATTGTTCTCTTCATATTCATGATTTATTAAAATTTTAAATTAACGCCAACCATATATGTTCTTGGGCTAGGGTAGAAGCCCAGGTCGATACCTGATACCCATCCTTGATCGTAACCATATCCAATTTCAGGGTCCATTCCAGAATATTTAGTTATTGTAAATAGGTTCTGTGCCGAAAAATATATACGAGCTTGACTAAGTGGCATATTACTAATCACATGTTTAAGATCATATCCAATTGTAAGGTTTTGCAACTTTACGTAATCACCATTTTCAATATAAATATCAGAAATATTTTGCCAGTTCGGGTTACTTCCGCTTGTTAGCCTTGGTAGTCTGTTTGAAGTACCTTCACCATGCCATCTTTCAAAAATATCGGTAGTGTAGTTTTGCAATGGTGAGTCGGCAAATGATCTGTATGATTTAGCTATTTGATGTCCAAACTTGCCTACGGTAGTTATTGAGAAATCAAATCCCTTGTAACCAAAGTTAAGTGACAGGTTTGCCTGAAAATCAGGATTAGGATCACCAATCATCACCTTATCATCATCAGTAATAGCACCATCATTATTAGTGTCTGCAAAGATAAGGTCTCCCGGTTGTGCACCCTCAAGCTTTGCTTTTGTTGCAGCTACCTCTTCAGCATTCTGAAAAACACCATTTGTTTTAAAACCCCAAAAATAACCAATTGGAAAACCTACTTCAGCTCTGTACATCTCTTTTGTACCCTGACTAAGTACATTCTCTTCGCCATGAATTATACCTTCTGCATTTGCAATACGTTTTACCTCATTTTTATTGTGAGATAAGTTGAAATTTGCACCATAAGTGAAATCATTTATTCTATCATTCCAATCTAAACCAATTTCAAAACCACGGTTCTGAATGTCTCCTCCATTAATAAAAGGTGGATTTGTTCCGTAAGATGCCAATATAGGAGCAACTACTAGCCAATCTTTTGTAGTTTTTACATACCAATCAAAGATAAAGCCTAATCTACTTTTGAAAAAGCGTGAGTCGAATCCAATGTTAAGCTGTTCTGATGTTTCCCATGTTACATCTGGATTAGGAAGAAGATCTGCATAACCTCCTGTTACTAAGTTAGCCTTATCATCTCCAAAATAATATCCGTTTTTGGCGTCAAACGAAACTGTAGCCAGATACTGGAAAGGAGAAATATTTGAATTACCGTTTCTTCCCCAACTACCTCTTAGTTTAAAGAAATCAACAAAATCTCTAGCATCTTCCATAAAATCTTCGTTAGATACTAACCAACCAGCTGATGCAGAAGGAAAATAACCCCATCTGTTACCTCTTGCAAAGTTGGAAGAGCCATCTGAGCGAATAATAAAGGTGGCCATATATTTTTCTTGGTAGTCATAATTTAACCTGCCAAAGAAAGAAGCTAATGCACCTTCACCCCATGGAGATCCACCTACGGAAGTTACTCCGGCAGTTACACCCTGACTGTTAGAAAGCCATGCATGAGCCCATGATCCAGGAAATAGCGAGTTTGAGTTTCCACCGCTAACACCTTCACCCATTCCCCATTTTTCCATAGATTGTCCAATCAAAGCATCAAGACCATGGTCGTCACCCATATTAAATACATAAGACAAAGTGTTATCTAATGTGTAACTAAATCCAACCGACTGGTTCTGACTAATATCATCAGTTGGGTTTGTGGTTGTAGTTGACAAGTCATATATCGGTACATACTGTCTGTAGCTAGATGCACTCATCCTATAACCAAAACTGCTTCTAAAACGTAAATCTTTTAATGGTTGCAACTCTAAATATACATTAGCGAATAGAGTGTGATTTTTTGATAAGTTCTGACCCCTGCGATAATTCATCTCAGCAATTGGGTTAGCTATAAAACCTGCAACATTCCAATCATCTGCAGTCTTACTAGGTTGATCATAATAGTTACCCTCACTGTTATAAACTGGCATAAGTGGATTTCCAACAAGCAAGTTGTGAACGTCGTTCCAGTAAATGTTTCCAATTCCAACTCCAGAGTTAGTATTGTGAGTATAAGTTAGGTTTTCGCCAATAGTTATCGCATTAAAATCTTTAATTTTCAATAACACATGATCAGAGTTTATTCTTGCAGTATATCGTTTAAAGTGTGGTTCAACTGGTTTGCCTATAATACCATCTTGTTCTGTATATGAGAATCCCATCGAAAATTTAGATAGTTCTGATCCACCGGTAAGTCCAAAAGCATGGTTTTGAGTTTTTGCATTTTTATTTAATGCCTCTTCCAACCAGTTTGTTCCATTCCAACTCCCATCCATTATTGATTGATACTGATTTGGAATAACACTTTCAAAATCAATAAGAGGTGTTCCTTCATTGAATCTCGACTCATTAACCATTGCCATGTATTCTTTAGCATTAAGTAGAGAAGGCATTTTGTAAACATTTTGAATACCCATCCATCCGTCATAAGTTAACTCAGTCTTTCCTGCTTTAGCCCGTTTTGTGGTTACTAGTATAACACCATTTGCAGCACGTGCACCATAAATTGCAGCAGATGCAGCATCTTTCAAAACGTCAATCGACTCAATATCCGAAGGGTTAAGCGAGTTAATATTACCTCCGGCTACACCATCAATAACGTATAGTGGTGAAGAATCACCAACAGTTCCAATACCCCTTATGTTTACCTTAAAACCTTCACCGGGCATACCCGAACTTTGAGTTATATTGACTCCCGGAGCCTGACTCTGTAGTGCACCAAGCGCACTTGTTGTACTTAGTTTGGTTAAATCATCACCATCAACCTGTACAGTTGCACCTGTAACAAGTTTTTTCTTCTGTACACCATAACCTACAACAACAAGCTCTTCTAATGCTTGTGTGTCTTCTTGCAAAACAATATTTATGTTGTTCTGTCCAGCAGTACTAATTGTTTGTGAAAGGTAACCTATATACGATATCTGAATTTCGGCGTTATTTGCTACATCTAAAGTAAAATTACCATCAAAATCAGTAACAGTGCCGTTTGTAGTTCCAGCTTCAATAACATTTGCACCAATAATAGGTACTCCTTCATTATCGGTTATGTTACCTCTTATCTGTCTACTTTGCTGTACAATTTCATTGATTATTGTTGTACTAGCTTCAGTATTAATATTTTCTTGATTCTTGAAAAGAGAAATCTGTCTCTCTACAACACTATACTCAAGATCAGTTCCATCTGTTAACAAGTCTAGAATGTTGCTAATACTTTCGTTATTAACCCTTATAGAGGCTTTTCTATTTAGTTCTGTTTTAGCCTCATCTGTAATGAGGAAAACGTAATCACTCGCTTTCTCAATTTCTGAGATAGCTTTCGTAATAGTTGTATTTCTCAGATTAAGAGAAATATCCTTCTGTTGAGGATGAACATTTTCTGCTGTCAAGCCAAAAATGCTGATAAAAAATAGTAAAGTTGACAACTTCATGATCATTAAGCTTCGCTTATAAACTTTATAAGCAATTTGTTTAGATTTAATAAATTCTTCCATACATTTGTTATGAATTTAGTTTACCTGATTAAGGTCGGTTGTTAAATTAATTCTCTATTATTCGGGCAGTGTTACAGCACTGTCCGATTTGCTTTTCTTTATTATCAAAGTATTATATCATAGGCATTTTATTTATTACTGATAAATATTTTATTCTCTTCTCTTAAATATTCGGTTGATGAAATTGCTGAAATTGAGGTTAATACACTGTCCAGGTTATTAGAAAGGAAAAGTTTTCCTGAGAGGCTTTTATCATTTAGGGTTACCTCTTGAGTATTTTCAAATTCCACATTATAGTATCGTCCTATTCTTTTAAGTATTTCAGACATTGGTGTACTGTTAAACACAAGCATACCATCTTTCCAACTTACATAATCTAACACATCAACTATTTCTTTAGAAACAGTATTATTACTTATTACTAACCTTTCGTTTGGAGCTAGCTCTGTTTGGTAATTGTTCTCAGTCTCAATTTTCACTTGTCCCTCAACTAAAACAACTGATTTACTTGAATCATCATTATATGAAGAAATATTAAAGGAGGTTCCCTGTACAATTACATTCATTTCTCCTGCATGCACAATAAAAGGTTTATTTGTATCAGAAGCTACATCAATAAAAATTTCACCATTTACAAATATATTACGTGTATTACCTCTAAACTCTGTTGGAAAATCAAGTTGAGTTCCTGAGTTCAGCCATACTTCTGTGCCATCAGCTAATGAAATATTAGTTCTTTTACCATAAGGCACAACTAATTTATTAAGCTCTGTCTTTGCAAGCAGCAACTCTTTCTTTGAAGAAGTACTGTCTGTTATTATTGCTTTTCCATCCTCTTTAAGTCCAATATGTGATTTATCTGCTAGATTAGTTTTTTTGCCATTACTTAAAATATATACATCTTCTTCAGGCAGAGCTTGACCCATAATTATATCTTTATTGTAATAGATATTATTGTTGTCATTTTGTTTTAAAGTTCTTAAAAATAAGATAGAACACACTCCAATTATAAATACTGCAGCCACATATCCAGTACGGATTAACCACATTCGTCTTTCGTGCTGCTTTAATCTACCATTAATGTTTTTATATATTAGTTTCTTTTCTAGAGTAGATAATGGAAAATAATTAATTTTTACTTTTTCAAATTGAGTGATTGCTTCATCCAGCACATTCGAGAGGTGAGGGTTTTGATTTCTGAAATTAGACCAATACTCATTCTGCTCTTTAGAATTAAAAATCCTCCACTTTATAAAATCTTCATTTATTAGCAGATTTTCAACACTATTTTTAAAGTCATTTTTATCTTCCACAGTGATCCATTTGTTATATAACGGAGCAGATTATCTTATGTGGACAGTAAAACACAAAAAAATAAAAATTTAACTATTTAGTTGTAATTATTCGAGATGATTTTCTTCATTGGAGATGAAAATTATCTCTCAAGCTCATACTACAACATCATACAAAACAGATGTATTACAGCCAAAAGCGCTGTTCTTTCGGGAAGTTCTTCATCAGAAGCAAGCTTACGTAGTTTTTCCATAGCTCTGTAAAGTAGTTTTCGTGCAGACTCCTCATTTATATTTAATATATCTGCAATCTCTTTGTGTTGAAGTCCAGTTACGTATTTAAGATATACCGCTTCTCTCTGATTTGGGGTTATATTATTCAGTAGTTTTGCCACCTTATGCTTAATGATGTCAGCTGTCTCATTATCAATTATATCATCAAGAATTGTCACCTCCAACGCAAAATTTTCGCCAATGTAATCAATGGCATATATGTTCTTTTCTTTTCGAGCAAAATCGATTAGCCTGTTCTTGAACGATCTGAAAATATAAGGGGTAATATTATCTATATTCGAGAGGCCTTTTCTTGATAAGTATATTTTGATGAAAACATCCTGTATGGCATCCTTGCAACTATCACGCTGAAAACCAAGACTCATGCCATAAGCAAAAAGGTCATCCACAACGTTGTTATAGATGGCCGAAAAAGAGGCATCGTTACCTGTCTTTATAAAATTTTTCCAATTATGTGCTGTAGACCTCATTCTCTTTATGGTCAATTGAGACCATTAGAAACAAATAAACAATTTTTCTCCTTTATAAGCAAATATTTTATAACATTACTAATTAATAATAATGCTTGTTAGACCTACAAAGTCTTTATAATTTCGTTTTTCTCTCCTTATTGTAATATATGTGAAAGCCGCATTAGGTATATGTTTTTCTGAAATAGGTTTAAAACAAATCAACAAAGTCATTAAATTTCTTTTCTAATAGATCTTTATGCTTTAAGCCATCAATTAAATGTCTTGGAATTGAGTTATACCCAAATTTAGCTCCTAATATACTACCGGCTATACAACCATTGGTATCAGCATCACCACCTTCGTTGATAACAGATATAAGTCCCAACTCAAAGTCTTTTGCATTAAAATATGCCCATAATCCAGCAGATAGAGCAAGTAGAGTATAGCCTATCACACCTTCTTCATCGAGATATAAATTGCTGATATTACTTTGTTTCGATTGCTCTACATAGTAGATTATGCGGTTGTCATATTTGTCGCCTAATTCAATTATTTCTCTTAAAGTTAGTAGTCGGTTTTCATTTATAATATTAGCAATAATAAGTGTAATAATTATGCTTGACCCAATACATCTAGGGTCCCAGTGTGTAACCTTTGTTATTTTTTCTGTGTTGTAAATAACTTTTTGGTAATCCCAAAATTCAAATGCGCCTAGTATTGAGGTGCGCATTATTGCTCCATTTGCAGCTGCCTCATGTCGCGAGTCATCCCATACTTCTTTAGCACATTTATATGGATCCTCCAAAAAGTCGGGGTGTGAAACAACATTATTTACAGTTATTCCAATATCTACAGGTGATTCTTGCGCCCAATTATATAACTCCTTAGCAAATGCATACTCATCAACAACTTTAGTTTTTAAAATAGAGTTGCAAATACACAAAAACTGGTCAGTATCATCGGTCCATTCACCAATTTTCCACTGTTTCCGGAATGAGTCTTGAATTATTTGGGAGTAGTTAGTTAGTTTATCAGGATAGTAAACTTTTACTTGCTTTTTGTTTAAAAATTCAGATCCCAATCCCAATGCATCTCCAATTGCCTGGCCAAAAAAAATACCTTTAATCTTATCTTTCTGTTGAGTAGTCATTGCTTTTAGGTTTATTAGATTCATAAAATATTCAAATTATATGTCTTTCTTTAAAGATTATATAATCGTCCTAAATTACATAATTATTCTCAATCAATTATATTTTATCCAAAAAAATATTGATTAAATTAAATTTCAATATAATCACGTCTTTAATTATTTCCTTTAGTGGATATTGGTTTAGATCAATTTTACATTGCAAATGCTCGAGTCCAATATAATAAACACAACATATTGATATAAACCATGTAATGTATAATATGTTATCTTTATATTATAAATAGGTTATTTAAAATGACAAATTATGAAATCAAAAGGATTGATTTCCATTATAATATTTTCAGTACTTTCTTTATTATACTCATGTGAAATTAATGATCCATTTATTAACGTTACTGAGGTATCGATTGATAGAAGTTTTATTACAATGGCAGAAGGCAATGTAGAGAAGCTTAATGCTGTAGTAAACCCTTCGGGAGCTACTGATAAAAGAATTAATTGGACTTCAAGCAATGAGTCGGTTGTAACTGTTGATGAAAATGGAATGTTAACCGCATATAAAGCCGGTACTGCAATTGTGACTGCTACTACAGAAGTTGGTAATAAATCAGCTATTAGCAATATTACTGTTAAGGAGAACTGGATTTCGCTCTCTGAAAATGTTATAGATGCTGCTGTATCGGGAGGCACATTTAATATCAAGATATCTGCTACTAATAATTGGAGTGTAGTTTCTGAATCAGAATGGGTATCTGTTACTCCCTCTAGTGGTGTAGGAATGATGGAAGATTCAACAACAATTTCTGTTTCAGTTACCCCAATTGATGCTGCTTCTCTTGCACGATCGGGAAGTTTGATTTTTAAGCTCAATGATAGGGCATATACCGACACTCTGCTAATTAATCAGTATAACCACACTTTTAGTGACGGTGAATATGAAACTATTCAGAGTTCATCAGCAGGCGATGGAATAGACCTGGTGTTTGCAGGAGATGGCTACACGCTAGAGGAGGTTAGAAGGGGTAAATATAAAAAAGACTTACTCGAAGCAATTGAGCACTTTTTTAATATTGAACCATTTAGAACGTATATAAATTACTTTGATGTCCATATTGTTTATGCTTTCTCCGAAGAAAGTGGAATAAGCGATCATATAAATACTAAAAACACCAAGTTTTCATCTAAATATTATTCTTCTAACTCAACAAGAATGGATGTTGATCATGATACAAGTTTTGAATATGCACTAAAAGCTCCACTTAGTTCAGATTTAACAGAGACTTTGATGGTCATAATTACAAACAGTACGAGATTTGCAGGTACCAATTGGACCTATTCAGACGGTAAGTCTATATCTGTTGTTCCCGTTACAAACTCAAAGTATCCAAACGATTTCAGAGGTGTAGTACAGCATGAAGTTGGAGGACATGGGTTTGGCAGACTTGCAGATGAATATATTCAATATAACACTGAAATACCCACTGCAGAAATTGCTGAGCTAAAAATGTGGCAAGAGTGGGGCTACTTTCGCAATGTTGATTTAACTAATAATACAAATACTATCTTATGGAATCATATTATTGCAGATCCTGCATATTCATATGTTGGTGCTTATGAAGGTGGCTATACCTATGGCACTGGTGTGTGGCGTTCAGAACCATCGAGTATTATGAATAATAATATTTCGTATTTTAATGCTCCAAGCAGAGAATTAATTGTAAAGCAGATTAAAAATCTTGCAGGAGAAACTTTTTCATACGAAGAATTTAAGCGTAAAGATGTAAGAGAAACTCAAGCAATATTTCGTTCTGCTACTGTACCTGAAGATACAGAATTAAGACTTCCTCCCCCAATATTAATAAAGGTTGACTAGGTCATATCGGTACTTTTATCTATTAAATCGATAAAGGTAAAGTAGAGGATCAAATTCTCCTGCCAATGCCTTAAGTACTAGATTCATACCCTGAGCAGAGAATGTTATTCCGTTACCACCGAATCCAAGTACGAATATAGCATTTTTATACTCGGGGTGTTCTCCAATGTATGGTAAACCATCTTTAGTTTGCCCAAATGCTCCAGCCCACCTGTAGTCTTCTATAAAATCAAGTTCGGGTAGGAGACTCTCAGTTTTCTTTATCAACTTTTCAACTTTCTTTCTCTTCAACCTATCACTCACTCCATTATATTTAAATGGAATATCCTCCCCACCAACTAAAAGGCGGTTATCGTCGGTAGTTCGCATATAAATATATGGCATACCTGTTTCCCAGATAAGCATATCATTGAGCACTTCGTGCATTTCTGGGTTCTGTTCACTTACTGTAGCAAAGGTGGTTACGATATCTGCATATTTCTCTTTAAACATTTTCAAAGTTTCAAAACCAGAACAGAATACAATCTTTTTGCACACAATTTTGCTACCATTTTTCGTTTTAATTACAACACTATCACCATAAGTAATCTTCTTAATTTCAGTATTATCATAAATACGTAATCCTCTGTTTTGATTTTTCTGAAATAGCTCATGTGTAAATTTATATGCATCAATTGAAGCTCCTTCTGCTGATAGTATTCCATCATATGAAATCATTTTATACCTCTCTTTAATTTCTTCAGAGGTTAACCATTCAACATTAAAACCATGCTTTTTGCGATAGTGATACTCTTCTTTTAGCTTTTCTATATTCTCTTTAGAATGAGATACCTGTAGAGATTTTTTTAGCCTAAAACCACCATCAACATTTTCTTTCCTCACAAGTTCTTCTAAAACTTGCAAAGATTCAACACCTGCTTTATAGCTTATTACTGCCCCCTCTTCGCCAATCATCCGCGCAAGATCAATCATTGGAGTATCAATCTCATATTGCAACATCGAGGTAGTGGCCGAAGAGCTGCCTGCTGCAACATCCCGCTTATCAATAACTACTGTATTATATCCTGCTATATGTAAGGTGTGACTAATTAGCGCACCTGTTACTCCGGCTCCTACAACTACAACATCGCACTTAATATCTTCTTGCAATGATGGATAGCTATTCATAAGTCCGTTTTTCAATAACCAGAACGCTTCGTATGATCTTAGTTTCATATAATTCGCTGTTAAATTATGTGTGAGGTATTTATATAAGTAAAACATCGAGAACATGTTCAATGTTCTGTATATATGCAAATTATAGATAAGTTAACAATGAAATAAGTGTAAAAAATTAATATATCAGGTGAACCATATTTTTATTTACGGGTTTTAAATGAGAATGATAAACCTTCTGGTATATAACCGGGTAAACTATTTAATTATGCAAAAACAAGGTGATGAAAAAAGACTGCGACCTCAACAGGAGCAAAACCGTCCGGGTAAAGAATCTAAACTCAATCCAGATGCCGACACAGCTCCAATAAACCAAATAGATAAGCTATCAGGAAAAGTAGCACTTATAACTGGTGGAGATAGTGGAATTGGCAAGGCAACCGCACTACTTTTTGCAGAAAACGGTGCAGATATAGTAATTGCCTATCTAAGTGAAACTAAAGATGCGAAGGAAACGCAGAAGGAAATTAAAAAGATGGGTCGAAAGTGCTATATAATTAAAGGCGATCTATCTAAAGAAAACAACTGCAAAAGAGCTGTACAAAAGACAATAGATAAACTATCAAATCTAGACATTCTGGTAAATAACATTGCACTACATTGGGAAACAGAAAGTTTAGAGAAGATCTCGACTGAGCAGTTAATACGCACTTTTTATAACAACGTATTCTCATATTTCTGGGTTACTAAATATGCACTTCCGTACCTCAAAGAGGGCTGTTCAATTATAAATACAAGTTCTGTTACCGCATATAGAGGTAGTGCAAAACTAATCGATTATTCTGCAACAAAAGGGGCCATTATTAGCTTCACCAGAAGCCTAGCCCATAGTTTAGTTGAAAGGAAGATTAGAGTAAATGCAGTGGCTCCGGGTCCAGTTTGGACTCCACTCATAGCATCAACGTTTGATGAAGAGAAGATCTCTAAATTCGGTAGCGATGCACCAATGGAAAGAGCAGGTCAACCAAATGAAGTTGCACCTTCATTCCTTTTTCTTGCGTCTGATGATTCTAGTTATATTACAGGTCAGTGCTTACATCCAAACGGAGGTGAAATAGTTAATGGTTAACTAAAATAGCAACTTATAGGTATTGTACTAACCTCATATATGGCCTATTTTTGTAAATAGAATCATTAAAAATCGCAGCACAATATGGAAGAGAATAGAAGAAATGTTACATTCGCAAGCCTCGATCAGGAGAAATTGAAAAGGATGTTGGAGATTAAACAACAATATGACAACGAACTGCTTGAGCTCGAGGAGGCCCGAAAGCTTATGAAAGACGAAGTAGGCAAAATTACTCCCGAAGAGTATGCTGCAGCTGAACAATTACTCATGGATGAAGATCCTGATGAGTGCCGAAATGAAGATGTACGCACTATGATGGATGTTTTTGATGGTTTGTTTGTAAGTGAAGAACTATCACTTCCGTATGGGCATACAATCGACGCCTATCGACGCGAAAACAAAAAGATGAAGGAGTTGCTCAACCAAGCAGACGAGCTCGCTTCAAAACCCTTCATACTTAATCCATGGTTAGAGATATTTGAGAAAATGGTGCAGTATAAAGTACACTTCAGTCGCAAACAAAATCAACTCTACTCAGCCCTTGAAAGGGAGGGGTTCGATAGGCCAACCACAACCATGTGGGTATACGACGATTATATTAGAGATGAAATTAATGATGCATGGGAGTTACTGAATAAAGAGCTTGTTGATGTTGATGCATTCCTCAAACTATATGCCGAGATTGCTGTCGACCTGAGAGATTTGATGGATAAAGAAGAGATGATTTTGTATCCTACTTCTTTGAAATTAATATCAGAAGAAAAAATGGAAGAGTTGAAATTGGGCGACAGAGAAATTGGTTTCTTCATGATTGAAATGCCCGACTTGCAATCCGATAAAATTAATATAAAAGATAACTCAAAAGCAGGAGACAACACGTCAAGTGATTTTATGACTGATCTTGCAGCATTATTATCAAAACATGGTCATAAAATTGAATCAGACTCAGTTTCCGAAGAAAAAGCGCTTGATGTTGCCGAAGGTAAACTTACTCTAGAGCAGATTAATCTACTTTATCAGCATCTACCAGTCGATATCTCTTTTGTTGACGAAAATGATATAGTAAAGTTTTATACCGATACTAAACATAGAGTATTTCCAAGAAGCAAAGGTGTAATTGGTAGAGAAGTGCGCAATTGTCATCCTCCAAAAAGCTTGTATCTGGTAGAAGAGATAATTGAAAAGTTCAGGAGTGGTGAGCAGAGCAAGGCTGAGTTTTGGATAAATAAGCCTGGTATGTTCATATACATCATTTATGTTGCCATAAGAGATAAGAATGGCAGGTTCAGAGGTGTTATGGAAATGATGCAAGATTGCACTCATATTCGTGCTATGGAAGGCGAACAAAGACTTCTTACATGGGGAGAACATTCGGGCAAAAATGGAGACGGATCTATTTACACTGAAGTAGATACAAAAGATACCGAGGCTGAAAATGACTCAACAGAGTTTAAAATAACTGGCGATACTAAGTTAAAAACACTACTTAAGAAACATCCAAATTTAAAAGAGAATCTGATTGAATACAACTCACAATTTTCAATACTCAACAGCCCAATGGCTAAGGTTGTGCTTCCGCTTGCTTCAATTAAAATGATGAGTGAACAGTCGGGTATTCCTCAGAAAGAACTTATTGAAAAGATTCATGAGTTTATAGGTTCTTAGTTTAAGTTTAGTGTAATCTGAATGCAAATAAATTTTCGACTTTGTATGTTTTGTGACCCAAAACTTAAATTAAACATTACATAAACCAAAAAAAACATTCCCTAAGGTTTTAATTTCCTTAGGGAATATTTTATCTAATTTATTGTAAAAAAGTAACTTCCTTAGAAATTATAAAGTTCTAAGATTTTGTTGAAAATATCAGTGTTTTCATAAATACCGGCAAACTCAATGGCAGCTGTACCATATGAAAACACAGGAACCATAATTGCGCTATGTCCTGTTGAGCCCCATGAAGCATTAACTTCACCTTTCGATAAATCACCACCGGTGATAGACATTGCACCAGTCTCATGGTCGGCTGTTACTACTACTAACGTTCCGGGATTTTGATCTGCAAAGTCCATAGCAACTTTAACAGCATTGTCAAAATCGATAACTTCATTAATTGTATATTCGGTTTCGTTTGCATGACCGGCCCAGTCAATTTGAGAACCTTCTACCATCAAGAAGAATCCTTCATCATTATCTTTCAGTAAATCAAGAGCCTTTCCAACACTCTCAGGAAGAAATTCACCTCTTTCGGGGTAGGGTGCAGGGTGCTCATCAGCAATAAGAGCTGCTAGCTTTCCACTTTCTGTATTCATAACACTTTCCATGTCTAACGCTACCTTAAATCCTTTTGCTTCTAGCTCAGGTAGTAGATCTTTGTCATCCGAACGAGCATCAAAATATTTTCTTCCTCCACCTATGAATAAGGTTATATCTGAATTTACAAAATCTACTGCAATTTCCTCTTCCATACTACGCTTAAGCTGATGGGCAACAAAAGATGCAGGTGTTGCATGGGTAACCGCGCAACTTGCTACCACTCCGGTGGATAGTCCATTCTCAGCTGCATACTCAAGTATCGATTTAACCTCATTTCCGTTTTCATCAACACCAATTGCACCGTTATTTGTTTTAGTACCAGTAGCCAACGCTGTTCCGGCAGCTGCAGAATCGGTAATATAACTACTTGCTGAGTATGTTTTTGCTAACCCAACAAACTGTACCTTCTCCATATTAAGACCTTTATTGGCTGTAATTCCTGAATAAAACTGGCTGACGCCCATTCCATCACCAATGAGGAGTATTACATTTTTTACTTCAGGTTTAGAATCTGGTTTAGTTTTCCCTTGTGTAGGAGTGCATTGCACAAATATGAAAGAAAGAGCAAAGAGAATAAATATACGAATATCTGTCATGATTATAAAATTTTAATAATATTTTCAGACAAAGATACCTTTCTAATCAGAATTTACAAAGGGTATTATAAATTAAATAGTTACAAATTGTAATGATAATTTGATTTTTTTTGCTAAAATTGCAATAAAATTCTTTAAAAAACAGATATTATGAAAAAGAGAGCATTGTTCTTGCTATTGATATTTTCTTCAATAATGCTGTGTTGTAATTATAATCAGCCTAATGCTAAAGAGAAACCGGTTAAGTGTCGCACCGCAATGGAGATTAACTTAAGTCTTGGAAGAGGAATTAATATTGGAAATACATTCGAAGCAGATCAGTCGTGGCAGTCTCCTTTTGTAGCCGAAGATTTAAAGAAGATTGCCGATTTGGGATTCACCCATGTTCGTGTACCAATTAGATGGGAAAGAGCCGATAGGAGTATTGATGAAGTTCCGTATACTATAAACAGCGATTTCCTAAAAACCATCCAAGTTGTTGTTGATGAGGCTTTAAAAAATAAATTGCATGTTATAATAAATATGCATCATCATAATAATCTGATGGCTGAGCCAGATTCTAATAAGGCAAGATTTTATACTCAGTGGGATCAGATTTCTGAATATTTCAAAGATTACCCCGATAGTCTTTTGTTTGAGGTGCTTAACGAGCCACATGATAAACTTACTCCGGAGTTGTGGAACAAATATTCAAAAGGTGCTCTCGGTATTATTCGCATGACAAATCCCCATCGTTGTGTGCTAATTGGAACAGCTCCTTGGGGTGGTCTTGGCGGATTAAAATCGCTTGAGATACCAAACGATGAGCATATAATTCTTACTGTTCATTACTATAACCCATTTCATTTTACGCATCAGGGAGCCAGCTGGGCGGAAGGTTCAGATGCATGGCTTGGTACTAAATGGGGTGATACAGAGTCTGAACGAGAGACCGTTGCAAATGAATTCCAATTCGCAATTGATCTAGCTAAAGAGAAAAACATTCCAATCCACATTGGAGAATTTGGAGCCTATTCTAAGGCTGATATTGAATCTCGTGTAAAATGGACTCGCTATTTAACCAGGTGGTTCGAACAGCAAGGTTTTAGCTGGTCTTACTGGGAATGGAACTCAGGCTTTGGTATTTATAATCCTAAAACAGGAGAGTATAATCAGGAATTGGTTGATGCACTTGTTAATGATGAAATGCCAGATCTTTAGTAAAGCATACCCATAATAGTAATAAGTAGAAATATTATAGTCCTAACTCTTTTGCAAGAAGTGTGTATCCTTTTTCACGCGCCTTCATATCGTGATATCCATCAACTAGTATTATTTCGTCAACCCCTGTTCTTTTAGACCAGGCGTATAGTTTCTCTGCAACCTGAGAAGGAGTACCAATTACAAACTTGTTCATTTGCTGTTCTCTAACAGCCATCTCCTGCAGCGAATAGTTATAGTTAGCAGCCTGCTCAATTGTTGGAAATTTTGTGAATCTTTTCCCTGTGCCCAGCATGGTCCACATCAAAAGCGTTGGCTCGGCAAGATATTGCGCCTCTTCCTCAGTTTCTGCTGTAAATACACTTATCGACATCATACTTTTAGGTTCGCTATAATACTTAGAAGGTTTGAAGTTCTCTCTGTAAAAATTCAGTACAGGTTCAGCCATGTCTGCATTTATTTGAGCAGCAAAAACAAATCCAAGTCCTCTATCCAAAGCAAACTTAACACCTCCATTACTAGAACCCAGCATATAAATATCGGGAGTGAGTGATGGGTCGGGATTTGCTGTTATATTTTCGAACTGATGATTCTCGGGGAAGTCGTGACCAAAATAGTGAAGCAGATCATCTAACTGTGTTGGAAATGTATCTTCTCTTAACACCTCAAATGAGCGACGAAGCGCATATGCTGTTCTGCCATCTGTTCCGGGTGCCCTTCCAAGCCCCAGGTCTATTCGGCCCGGATGAAGAGCTTCAAGCATAGAAAACCGCTCTGCCACACTCAAAGAACTATGATTGGGAAGCATTACTCCACCACTACCAACCCTTATACGCTCAGTTTTTGAAGCCACATGTGCCATCATTATCTCCGGAAACATGCTCATAAGAGAGCCCGTATTATGATGCTCAGCAAACCAATAACGGGTATATCCCAACTTCTCTGCCAGCTGTGCCGTTTTGGTGGAATTATGTAATACATCACCCGCTGATTTATCATTCTCAGTTAGGTAACATAAATCTAGTATTGATAGTTTTATATTTAGCATTATGTAATTATATTGAGCTTGATAAACCAATTGAACAGTCTTTTGTTCAATTTGAATTATAATGACTATACTATAATGTCAAATAACATATATAATTATTTTGATAGTACCTTAGATTACTATACGTTTATACCGTTATTATACCAAATGGATTAAATATATGTGTTAATAATCTACTGAAAAGCATCAATTGTGATTAATGATTTCGAACGAATACTTCCCCCAACTGTTATATATCTATTCAAAAAATTTATACTAACTAAATAAAAAGGTAGACAAATGAGCGAATATAACATCCCCAGCCAAGTGAGTATAGGCCACGTACATCTTAAGGTTGCTGACCTCGATAGGGCACTCTCTTTTTACCATAAACTATTGGGCTTTGAGGTAACAATGATGTATGGAAAGCAGGCTGCATTTTTATCGGCAGGCGGGTATCATCATCATATAGGGCTTAATACTTGGCACTCTCAGGGTATGCCTAATGCTCCTGAAAATAGTGTTGGTTTATATCATACTGCAATTGCATATCCTACCAGAAAGGATCTTGCTCTAATTCTTAAGCGTTTGCTTGAAGCGGGGTATCCGTTAACTGGTGCTAGTGATCATGGTGTGTCTGAGGCGATTTATCTTAATGACCCTGATGGAAATGGAGTGGAGCTATATTGGGATAAACCAAAAAATGAGTGGCCGGTTGAGGAGGATGGTTCACTTAATATGTATACTAAAGCACTTGATGTGAAAGATTTGTTGCAAGAATCGGAGCGTTAATAAACTGATTAACCTTACTTAATTTATGATAAGGGCAAAAGCTGTAGTTAAATATTTAGGTGTAGTTTTACTATTCAATTCACTGTTCATGTTAATTTCTACAGTGATTTCTTTAACCTACAAAGAAGATTCTTTATACCCACTTCTTATGAGCACATCTATTAGTGCGTTAGTGGGGATTTGCTTTATTTTTTTTGTAGGTAAAGTAGGAGATATCAGGTTCCATGAGGGTTTGACAATAAGTGTATTTGGGTGGATTACTGCATGTTTATCAGGTTCGCTGCCTTTTTTATTATGGGGTGGTGAGTTCTCTTTTACAAACGCTCTTTTTGAGAGTATTTCGGGTTATACTACTACCGGGGCAAGTATACTTGTTGATATAGAGGCTCTTCCCAAAGGATTGCTTTTTTGGCGCTCGTCTACATCATTTATTGGTGGTTTGGGTATTATTATATTTGTTCTATTAATAATCCCTGAGAAAAGGGGGAATAAGATTTATATTTATAGAGCAGAAGTTTCTGATCTCTCAAAATTGAGCTTTGCTGAAAGATCGAGACATCTTATACGTGCTGTTTCTATAGTTTATATAAGTTTAATAGCATTAGAAACAATATTGCTAACATTGCTGGGAATGACATTCTTTGATGCTGTTTGTCACTCATTCTCCACTATAGCTACATCGGGGTTTTCAACAAAAAATCTTAGTATTGCAGCATACGATGATATTTGGATTGAGGCGGTTGTAATGTTTTTTATGCTGATAAGTAGTATCCATTTTCTTTTAATTTGGAGCACTATGAACGGTAAGAAACAGAATATTTTTACCTCTTTGCCTACTCGCATGTTTGTATTGGTGATTTTTATAGGTGTAATTTTAATAACTCTGCAATTATACCATGAGAGTTTATATGGATTTTGGGAGTCTTTTAGGTATGCCTCTTTTCAAGTAATTTCTCTTGCAACTACAACTGGCTTAGTTTCTGCTGATAGTGCAGGTTGGCCACTATTTACTATTATTCTTTTGCTCTTTTATTCTGTTCAGTGTGGTATGGTTGGCTCCACCTCAGGTGGAATAAAGTTCGACAGAATTTATATATATTTTTCATCACTTAAGAAACAGGTTAAGCAGACTCTTCATCCTGAAGGTGTCTATTTAGTGAAAATAAACAACCATGTTGTGGATCAGAGTCTGGAGAAACAAATTTCGATATTTATAGTTCTGTATATCCTAACATTCTCTATTACTACACTATTATTAACTCTTTTAGGAATTGATGGGATGTCTGCATTATCAGCATCAATTGCTACATTAGGTAATGTTGGTCCTGGTTTTGGCAGCGTAAGTTCACTGGCTAATTATTCTCATTTGCCCGATACAGCCAAATATCTGCTTTCGGCTAATATGTTGCTCGGGCGACTTGAAATAATGAATATTCTTGCTCTTGTTCTAATGTTCTTTAGAAAAAGAGATAGATAATCTTTACATTCAAATTTATTAGTAAATTGCATTATAATTGAGTCTGCTTCTGATTTCATAAACGAAGCAGATCATTTTTGATTGTAAAGTATCTATTTATGAATAAAATTATTGAATGTGTTCCTAATTTTAGTGAGGGACGCGACAAAGAAAAGATTGAAAGTATTGCAGATTGTTTTAGAGGTAAATCGGGTGTAAAGCTATTGGATTATAGTGGCGATGCCGATCATAATCGATCTGTTGTTACTGTTGCGGGTGAACCTGAAGCTATAAAATATGCAGTAATAGAAGCCATAGGTAAAGCGATTGAGCTTATCGATCTGAACAAACATAGTGGTGAGCATCCGCGTATGGGTGCTGTGGATGTTGTGCCATTTATTCCTATTAAAAATGTTACTATTGACGAGGCTATTGCACTTTCGCAGGAGGTAGCTAAGGAGGTTGGGGTGAGGTTTAACCTTCCTGTTTTCCTTTACGAAGCTTCTGCCACTACTCAGCATAGAGAGAATCTTGCTGATATAAGAAGAGGTGAGTTTGAAGGGTTATCTGATAAAATGAGATTAACTGAATGGAAATCTGATTTCGGACCTGAAACTCCACATCCAACAGCAGGTGTTGTTGCTATTGGTGCTCGTAAACCACTCATTGCGTATAATATAAACTTAAATACCAACAATATAAAGATTGCCAATGCAATTGCAAAAAAAGTGCGCCATAGTAGTGGTGGCATGCGATATTGTAAAGCTATTGGCATTTATCTAAAAGAGCGGGATTTAGCGCAGGTTTCTACAAATTTAACAGATTACACAAAAACATCAATTTATAGTGTTCACGAAATTGTGCGGATGGAAGCTAAGCGATATGGAGTAAGTATTATTGGGTCGGAGGTAATTGGTCTGGTTCCGATGACTGCGCTTGCAGAATCTGCTGCCTACTATCTGGGTATAGAAAACTTCTCAATGAATCAGGTTCTGGAAGCTAAACTTTTTGAGTGAAAAGGATGTTAGTAAAGAGCTATTTAATAATCATTTAATATAACTATTTTGAACTGGATTGAAATAATTGCTGTTGTACTTGGAATATTAAGCGTTTGGAATGCTAGAAAAGAGAATATACTAGTTTTTCCGTTTGGAATTGCTAATGTTTCGATATATGTTTATATATGTTTTGTTTCACAACTTTTTGCAAATGCAGGAATCAACATTGTTTACCTTTTTTCTAATATATTTGGTTGGTATATGTGGTCTCGTACTGGTCAGAATGAGGAGAAACTACAAATAACCCGAAACAGTAAAAAGCAAAATGTTTTATCTTGGATTTCAGTTGCGTTTATTTATGTTATAGTTTTCTTTATTCTTAGGTGGGTAAATAGAGGGGATATTGAATATTTGAGCTCATACTTGCCTTGGATCGACTCGTTTAACACTGCTTTCTTTTTGGTTGCTACCATTTTAATGGCTGTGAAGAAGGTCGAGAACTGGATATTTTGGATTATTGGTAATATAGTCTCTATACCAATTTTTGCTTCACAGGGATTATATTTTACATCTATTCAATATACGGTGTTTTTAGTTCTTGCTATTCTTGGATGGAGAGAATGGAAAAGGAAAATATAAAATTGAAATTATATCTCTAATGAAATTATATGACTTAACAATAAAACAGTTTCTAGATAAAACAGCTTCTAGTGAGCCTATGCCTGCAGGAGGAAGTGCTCTGGCTCTTTGTGCGGCACTAGCAGCATCGATTACAGAGATGGTTGCTAAACTTGTTTTAGAGAAAGCTAAGTATGCTCAACTATATGTCAGAATTAGAGAAATATACAGCGAATTGGAGAACACAAGGTTGCTTCTTATGCGCGATATAGATAGAGATGCAGAGTCTTATCAAATAGTGCTTGATGCATTTCTAATGCCTAAAGATTCTGCCAATGAGATTGTTCTGCGTAGAGTGAAGATACAGAAAGCTTTAAAAGCAGCTACATTAGTGCAATTAGATGTAGCCGAAAAATGCCATACGCTTTTTAATTATATAATGGAGATTGCAAACATTGTAGAAGGCAGTTTGGCTGCCGATAACAGGGTGAGCTTAATGATTTGTAATACTGCTGCTAAAGGGGCAATTTTTAATGTAAAAACTAACATCTCTCAAATTGATGATATTGATTTTATAGAGGAGGTGATTTCTAAATGTGATAATTTAGAGAGTGATATAAATTTAAAATATTAATTTGGTGTAAAAAAGCACAAGTTTTTTTTTCAGTTAACTGGTTAAATTGCTTATTTGATATTAACTTTGAAAGTTTCAAAAAAAACAGGAATACTTTAAATAAATAATTAGAAATAGATGGTAGCTACAATCAAGAAATCGCTCAGAGATTCTGCAGCGGCAAGGTGGACCGCACTTTTCATTGTTTCGTTTACAATGATGTGCGGATATTTTTTATCTGATGTAATGTCGCCTCTTGCAGGATTGCTTGAGAGTCAGCTCGGTTGGTCTCGTGCCGATTATGGTACGTATACTAGCTCGTATGGCTGGTTTAATGTATTCTTGTTTATGCTTATTTTTGGAGGAATCATTCTGGATAAGCTAGGAATCCGAATAACAGGTTTTGGATCAACAGTGCTTATGGTAGTGGGTACTGCAATAAAATATTGGGCAGTGGCTTCTACTACATTAGGAGATGCTGTTATACTTGGACTGAACGCACAGTTGTTTTGGGCATCTATTGGTTTTGCTATATTTGCCGTTGGTGTAGAAGTGGCTGGAATTACTGTTTCGAAAATTATTGTTAAATGGTTTAAAGGTAAGGAACTTGCTACCGCAATGGGTATGCAAGTTGCAATGGCAAGAATTGGTACAGCTATAGCACTCGGATTTTCTGTTCCTATTGCACGTGCTACGGGAATTATTGATGTTTCGCGTCCACTTTTAGTTTCTTTAATTGCACTTTGTATAGGTCTGATAGTTTTCATCGTTTACAACTTGATGGACTTGAAGCTTGACAAATCAGAAGTGGCCGCAAATGAGTTTAACGAAGCTGATGAAGAAGAAGATTTCAAAATATCTGATATAGGTAAAATTTTAAACAACAAGGGTTGGTGGTACATTGCTATTTTATGTGTACTTTTTTACTCTGCTGTTTTCCCTTTCTTGAAATATGCAACCGACCTAATGGTTAATAAGTTTGGTGTAGATGAAAATATTGCTGGTATGATTCCAATGCTTTTACCTTTTGGAAATATTTTGTTAACTCCTCTGTTTGGAGGTATATATGACAAGAGGGGTAAAGGTGCAACTATAATGATTATTGGTTCTATATTGCTTATAATTGTACATGGACTTTTCTCTATTCCGGGATTAAACAGCTGGATAACTGCCATGATATTGGTGGTGGTGTTAGGTATTGCATTTTCTCTTGTGCCTTCGGCAATGTGGCCTTCAGTAACAAAAATAATTCCTGAAAAGAGACTCGGTACTGCCTATTCTCTTATATTCTGGGTACAAAACTGGGGCTTGATGGGCGTTCCACTACTTATTGGATGGGTGCTTGAGAAGTATTGTATTACCGGCCAAACCGTTAGAGATGGTTTAACTGTAAATACTTACGATTACACTTTGCCAATGATGATATTTGCTGGTTTTGGAGTGTTAGCCCTTTTGTTTGCTTTCTTGCTTAAGGCTGAAGATAAAAAGAAGGGATATGGACTTGAATCTCCAAATATAGAGCATTAGTGAATATATAATTCGGTACAACTTAGTTGTTTTCTACAAGTTTCTTAAATGTTACATCGATGTTATATTGCTATTAGCTTCTTCTATTATAAAGGGAGATTAAAAGAGCAATATAAGAGCGAGGTAAGAGCAAAGTAAGAGCAAATTTCGGTTTTTATAACGGAATTAACCAAGCTGCATAGATATGACTTATAAGTCCAAGTAGTACAAAAATATGAAAAACTGAATGTATAAATTCTCTTTTTGCAGTAGCATAAATGACAGCTCCTGCAATATAGAAAACTCCACCGCCAAAAAGCCAGTATATAACCTCAATTGAGTTTTTGGCATTGGCAACATCTATGAGTGGTTTAAATGCAATAAGAACTACCAATCCCATTAACACATATGAGGCTGTTTTGATATTACTGTTTCGTTTTAATGGCTTAAAACTAATGATTACACCTATAATTGCAATTATCCACACTAAAGAGAATAGCAACCATCCCCAAATGGGTTCATCATCTCTTAGTAGTATTAATGTGAAGGGCGAGTAGCTTGCCGCAATTAGAAGATAAATAGATGCATGGTCGAAATGTCGAAGCTTCTCTTTCTTCAATGGATCCTGAACAAAATGATAAATCGTAGATGATCCCATGCATGCAATTATCCCTGAACCAAATAAAGAGTGGGCTATAATTGCCCATGTATTGTTGCTTAAAATAGCATTGTTAACTAGTATGCCTGTAGCAATTATACCAATTAATAATCCGAAGCCGTGACTTATGTAATTGGCTCTTTCTTCACGTAGGGTATAGAATTTATCTTTTATCATATATGTTTGAAAGTAACAAAGTTACTATTAATAATCATACATTTTAAAATAATATTGATTTTCATCTATTAATGACAAAAAGTCATGCTTTCTTACTTGGCAAAGATTTTGACATTTTCTTGTTATGAATGTGTGCTAATCTGCAACCATTCAGTTTGCACTTTGTTTTAATAATATGCTAGTTTAATATTTAAAAAAGGCATATGAAATATGTAAATGTACAGGTGTATAATATGAAAAAACGAAATAAATAAAAAATATAATATATGAATTTCAATAATTTTACAATAAAAGCGCAGGAAGCACTGCAGAAAGCTATTGAGATTGCTCAGGGCAAAAATCAGCAGATGATTGAGCCTATACATATTCTTAAAGCTATTATGATTGTTGGTGACAATGTAACCAGCTTCCTTTTTAATAAACTTGGAGTTAACAGTCATAACCTTGAAAAGGTAGTAGATGCAGAGATTGAGTCGTTGCCACGTGTATCAGGCGGTGATCCAATGTTGGGAAGAGAAACAAATGCTGTTTTTCAGAAAGCAGCTGATTTTACTAGCAAGATGGGAGATCAGTTTGTTTCTGTTGAGCATATCTTACTTGCCATACTCGATGAGAAGAATAGTGCATCGAGAATGATGAAGGATGCCGGAATTTCTTTAGATCACCTGCAGGCAGCAATTAACGATTTGAGAAAAGGTGAGAAGGTGACAAGTCAGACTGCAGAGGATACTTATCAGGCACTTAATAAATATGCTGTAAACCTTATAGAAAGGGCAAGAGACGGTAAGTTAGACCCAGTAATTGGCAGAGATGAAGAGATCAGACGTGTACTTCAGATACTTAGTAGGCGCACCAAAAATAACCCCATCTTAATTGGAGAACCGGGTACAGGTAAGACAGCTATTGCTGAGGGACTTGCATATCGTATCATTCGTGGAGATGTTCCTGAGAACCTTAAAAGCAAGCGGGTATATTCACTAGATATGGGTGCACTTATTGCAGGTGCAAAATATAAGGGTGAGTTTGAAGAACGTTTGAAATCTGTCGTAAATGAGGTCACTAAATCTGATGGTGAGATTATTCTTTTTGTTGATGAGATACATACTCTTGTGGGTGCAGGTAAGGGTGAAGGAGCAATGGATGCTGCCAATATATTAAAGCCTGCTCTGGCACGTGGAGAGTTAAGAGCAATTGGTGCTACAACTCTTGATGAGTATCAGAAATACTTTGAAAAAGATAAAGCCCTTGAGCGTCGTTTTCAAACTGTTATGGTTGATGAACCTTCAGAAACAGATAGCATATCTATTTTAAGAGGGTTGAAAGAGCGTTATGAAAATCATCATAAAGTAAGGATTAAGGATGAGGCCATAATTGCTGCAGTGCAGCTTTCGGCAAGATATATAACTGATAGATTTTTGCCGGATAAGGCTATCGATCTTATGGATGAGTCTGCAGCAAAACTTAGAATGGAGGTTGACTCAGTTCCGGAGGAGCTTGATGAGATTATGCGCAGGGTTAAACAGTTGGAAATTGAGCGTGAAGCAATCAAGCGCGAAAATGATCAGCCAAAGGTTGAATTGCTCACTAAGCAAATAGAAGAACTAAAAACAGAGGAGACAGAATATAAAGCTAAATGGCAATCTGAGAAGGAGCTTATAAATAAGATTCAGCAAGCTAAGATTGAGATTGAAGATGCTAAGTTTGAAGCTGATAGGGCAGAGCGTGAAGGTGATTATGGTAAGGTTGCTGAACTACGCTATGGTAAGATTAAGGATAGGGAGATCGAAATAGAGGCTCTGCAGGCTGAATTGCATGAGAGGCAGGGTAGCCGAGCTATGATTAAAGAGGAAGTGGATGCTGAGGATATAGCTGATGTGGTTTCGAGATGGACAGGTATTCCTGTAAATAAGATGCTGCAAAGTGAACGAGATAAATTGCTGAATCTAGAGGTGGAACTTCACAAACGAGTAGTGGGCCAAGACGAAGCAATTGAGGCAGTTGCTGATGCTGTTAGACGGAGTAGGGCGGGGTTGAGTGATCCTAAACGTCCCATTGGTTCATTTATTTTCCTGGGAACAACAGGGGTTGGTAAAACCGAACTTGCCAAGGCTCTTGCTGAGTATCTGTTTGACGATGATGATATGATGACTCGTATTGATATGAGTGAGTATCAGGAGAAATTTAGTGCTACCAGATTAATTGGAGCACCTCCGGGATATGTTGGTTATGACGAGGGTGGACAGCTTACCGAAGCAATCCGTAGAAAACCATACTCTGTAGTTCTTTTTGACGAGATTGAGAAGGCTCACCCCGATGTGTTTAATATTTTGTTGCAGGTGCTTGATGATGGTAGGCTTACAGATAACAAGGGTAGGGTGGTGAACTTTAAGAATTCCATTATTATAATGACATCTAATATGGGGTCTGGTGAGATTCGCGAGAATTTTGAGAAGATTAATCCCTTAAACAGAGAGGAGATAATTGAAAATACCAGAAATCTTGTTATGGATATGTTGAAGAGAAGTATTCGTCCGGAGTTCCTTAATCGTATTGATGATATTATTATGTTTACTCCACTAAAAGAGAATGAGATAACTCAAATTGTGAAACTTCAGCTCGACAAGGTGGCTGGTTCACTTTCTAACAGTGGTGTTATTCTTAAATATAGTGATGAGGCAATAAAGAGTATTTCTCAAGCGGGTTATGATCCGGAGTTTGGAGCAAGGCCGGTGAAGCGAGTAATTCAGAGAAAGGTATTAAATCAGCTGTCGAAGGATTTACTTTCGGGTAGGGTAGATAAGTCAAAACCTATTACTATTGATGCAATAGATGATCATATCTTCTTTAAGAATTAGTGATTTGGTTTGATGAACTATACACTAAATTAATTTCATCTTTTCCAGAAATTAGAATCATCTTTTCCAGAAACCTGGCACAAAGAGTGAAAGAACAGTGAAGATTTCGAGACGTCCTACTAACATTAAGAAGCTGAGGAAGTATTTAGAAAATATTGTGGCCGACTCAAAGGTGCCATTTGGTCCGTATGACCCTAATCCGAAACCATAGTTGCTTATAGTTGAGAGGGCTACGCTTATAGATTCGTCAAAAGTCATGCCTGTAACGCTTAGAACTGCAGCACTTAAAAGGGTTAGTGTAAGGTAAAGAAAAACAAAGGCAATAACTTTAGCAATAGCATCGTTTGAGATTATAGTTTTATTCATTTTTACCATATACAATGCATCGGGATGGACCTGGCGTTTGAATACAAGGAGTGAGTTTTTTGAAAGAACTACTAGTCGTGAAAGCTTCATGCCACCTGATGTAGAACCCTCACAACCACAGAAAAGTATCATTACAAGAAATAAAATCCAATAAAATGGCCCCCAAGAAAGAAAATTGTCTGTAGCAAATCCAGTTGTAGTAATAGCTGCAACTACCTGAAACAATACAGTTCTAAAAGTTTCTCCTATTTGTGACATCTGTCCTGTAGCGAGTAATGCTCCAGAAATGATAACGGTAAACAAAACAACTAGAACAACATACCATCTAAACTCTTCGTTCTTAAAGATTGATGGTGATAGTTTTGTGAATAATGCAGAAATGAGTATAAAGTTGGTTCCTCCAAAAAACATTAATACTGTAATTACATATTCTATATAAGGAGAATTAAACGATGCTATGCTCATCTGTCTGGTAGAGAATCCTCCTGTGGATATTGAGGCAAATGAGTGACAGGCAGCTTCAAAGGCGTCCATAGGACCTGCCCAAAGAAAAAAGAACCCGGTTATTGTGAGTACTAGGTATGTTAATGCCATTATTTTTGTTACTTCCTTTATTCTTGGACGGAAAATATCTTCTGCAATACCTGTTGCTTCAGCATCGTAGAACTGACCTGATAAGGCTCCAAAAACGGGTACAAAAGAAATTACAAAGATTATTATCCCAATACCTCCAATCCACTGTGTGAAACTTCTCCAGAAATGTAAGGATTTTGGAAAGGCCTCGATATTAATGAGTGTTGAGCTGCCGGTTGTTGTGAAACCGCACATACTCTCAAAAAAGGCATTAGCAAATGAGGGAATAGAATCACTTATGATGTATGGTAAGGTGCCAAAAAGTGCTAACATTAGCCATACCATAGTAACAGTAATATAGACCTCTCTTTTCGAAATATTTTTAGATTGATTATTTCTTTTTCTTCCTAGAAACAGAAATAACAGACCCGATAAAAATGTTATAAAGGCAGATATATAGATACTGGTAACAACATCTTCTTTATAATAATGGCCTATGAAGGCTGACAAGATCATGAAAAAAGCTTCAATTGTCAATACAAGTCCTACACTACCTAGTACAAATCGATAATTGAATCTTCTCATAATAAATAACATTTACTATTTTCTGATGGAGCAGACCTTAATTAAACAGATTTTCGATACTTTTAAGTGATCTGCTAAGGAAGAAAACTACTACTTTATCATTTGCCTCAATTTGTGTATTACCATCAACAAGCATAGGCTCACCATCGCGAATTAATGCTCCAAATGTAATATAAGGAGGCAGATTTAAATCTTTAATTTGTTTTCTGGTTACTTTCGACTTTGGTTTTGCAATTACCTCACCTACGTTAGCGTCAGCATACGTTAGACTCTTTATATTTGAAGCATCTGCTTTAAGTAATAATTCATAAATGGCACTTGCTGCAATAAGTTTTTTGTTTATAACAGTACCAATATCTAGTTGCTCGGCCATCGAAATATAGTCGATATTTTCTATTTCGGCTACAGTTTTTTTTACCCCATACTGCTTTGCAATCATGCAACCCAAAATATTTGCTTCGGAATTATCAGTAAGGGCAAGAAAAGCGTCGGTGTCAACAATTCCTTCACGTACCAGGAATTCACTATTACGACCATCTTCAAGAAAAACTGTTACGTTTGGAGGACATTTCTCAACAAGCATCTCGGCTCTTTCTCTGTCCTGTTCAATAATTTTAATATCGATGTTTTGAGGTAGCTGCTGTATAGTGCGCATAGCAATTCTGCTACCTCCCATAAACATTAATTTTTTTGTTTCAAAAGACTTTTTACCTAACAATTCAGGTAGTGTATCTACATACTTTCTGAGTGTAGTAAAGTATAAAATGTCGTTTTCAAGAATTTGATCGTTTCCTTGTGGAATTATTGTTTCTTTTCCTCTTTTTATAGATACAAGGTGAAACTTCTTGCTCTCTTGAGTGAGTTCATAAAGACGTTTGTTTACCAATGGTGCATTACCCCTAATTTTAGCGCCAACCAGTATTATAGTGCTATTACACAACTCCCACCAGAAGCGTGCCCAAGGTGTTTTTAATGCCATTGCAATCTCGCGGGCCGCCATTAATTCGGGATAAATCATAGATTGAATTCCTAACTTCTCAAAGAATTCAAGATTCTTAGGTAGAAGGTATTCATAGTTATCTACTCGGGCAAGTGTCTTTTTTGCACCTAAATTAGATGCTAGCATACAAGATGTAATGTTCTTAGATTCTTCGGGGGTAACACCAATAAATAAATCGGTATTTGCTACACCAGCTGCATTTAAATCTTTTAATGATGTGCAATTACCTATATAAGTTAATATATCGGAGTTATCGCGAATGATGGATAAGCGGTCTCTATCTCCATCCATTAAGGTGATATCGTGATTTTCCTGACCAAGTAGTTTTGCTAGGTGAGTTCCAACGGCACCTGCACCGGCAATTAATATTTTCATCGATAAGTGTGATTACTTCCAACGATTATGTACTAGTTTTATAGTCTCTGATCCAGCTAATTGGTTATATACCTTTAAAATCTCTTCAAATATACTGTCTTCATCTATTTCGGCAATCTCTTGAAGCTCTTTAACTGTACCGTGGGTAATAAAATTATCATCTATACCTATACGGTGCACATTGATATGGTTGAAATCGTTGTCTCCAAAATATTCGAGTACAGCACTTCCAAAGCCACCTTTTATAACACCTTCTTCTACGGTGATTATATGTTTGTATTTATAAGAAATTTTATTTAAGATTTCCTCATCTAAAGGTTTAAGAAACACCATATCGAAATGGGCAATACCTATACCTATCTTTTCTGCTCTATCAATAGCCCTAGATGCACTATTGCCAATAGTGCCCAATGAGAGTAAGGCAATATCTTTTCCTTCTCTGAGTTTTCTTCCTTTTCCAATAGGTAGAAGTGAGGGTTCGTTTTTCCATTCTGATAGTTCGCCCTGACCACGTGGATAACGTATAACAAAGGGCCCGTCATTGCCATATGCAGCAGTATGCATTAGGTTTCTTAGTTCATGTTCGTTATAAGGAGCTGATATTACAAGGTTAGGTATTGGTCGCATATACGCAAGATCAAATACACCATGATGAGTAGGGCCATCGGGGCCTACCAAGCCAGATCTATCAAGGCACATTATTACCTTTAGTTTTTGCAGGGCTACGTCGTGAATAACCTGATCGTAAGCCCTTTGCATAAATGATGAATATATATTACAAAAGGGTGTCAATCCTTCTTTTGCCATACCTGCAGAAAATGTAACAGCATGTGCTTCGGCAATTCCCACATCAAATGATCTATCAGGAAACTTCTTCATCATATGTATCATTGAGCAACCTGTGGGCATGGCAGGAGTTACCCCTACAATTTTTTCATCTTCTTCGGCCATCTCAACTAAAGTATGACCAAATACATCTTGATAAAGTGGTGGTTGATTTTCTTTACTTTTTACTATACGCTCACCTGTTTCGATATTAAATAATCCGGGTGCATGCCAAACAGTTGCAGATTTCTCGGCATGTAAGTAGCCTTTTCCTTTAACTGTTTTAATATGAAGCAACCTGGGCCCCTTCATATCTTTTATATTTCTTAAAACTCTAATAAGCCCTGGAAGATCATGACCATCTATAGGACCAAAATATCTTAGATTAAATCCTTCAAACAGATTTTGCTCTTTAGTAATAAGAGATTTTATGCTATTATTGAAACGAAGAACTAGGTTTTTATTCTTTTCTGAAATAAGTTCTCGTCTCTTAAATCCTTGATATACCTTATTACGAAGCTTATTGTATTTGGCTGATGTGTTTAGTTTAACCAAGTAATCTTGAATTCCACCAACATTATTATCTATTGACATATTATTGTCGTTTAGAATAATAAGTAAGTTATTGGGTTGTGAGCAGACATTATTAAGTCCTTCATAAGCAAGACCTCCGGTCATTGAACCATCACCTATAACTGCAACAATATTGCGATTCTCTTTTTTAAGTGATGCTGCAACGGCCATACCAAGTGCGGCTGATATTGAAGTGGATGCATGTCCGGCTATAAAAGTATCATAATCACTTTCAGAGGGATTAGTGAAGCCAGAGAGGCCACCTAACTTTCGGTTGGTATTAAACCTTTCACGTCTGCCTGTTAGAATCTTGTGCCCATAAGCCTGATGTCCAACATCCCAAACCAAACGATCGTATGGTGTGTTAAAAAGATAATGTAGTGCAACTGTGAGTTCAACCGTGCCAAGGCTAGAGCCGAAATGGCCTGGGTTGTGAGATAGCTGCTCTATGATAAATTCCCTTAGATCGGTGCATACATCTTCTAGCTGCTCTAATGACAGCTTCTTAAGATCATCGGGATTATTTATGTTTTGTAGATATTTCATTTCTTAAAAACTACTTTCTATTCCATCTTCTGTATATAACGAAGTGTGTATATAAATAGTTTGTTTTTAAAATATTCATTAATTAGCCATTTCAGAAAAGAACTTAATTCGTACTAAACGTATTTCAGTTTCTTCATACTCGGGTAGTTCCTCCTGAGCTTTCTCTAAATCATCCTTTTCGGTTTCTTTGAAGTAAGAGTAAATATCATCTATAACGTCTTGCGACATAACTTCGGTTAGGAAGTAATCGATACTTATTTTAGTACCTGAGTATACTATTGCTTCAACTTCTGAAAGCATCTCGTTAAAGTCTATACCTTTTGATTCTGCAAGATCATCTAATGCGACTTTGCGATCTATGGCCTGAACAATAGATACTTTTAGTTTAGATTTGTTTGGAACAGTTTTAACACGTAGATCTTCAGGACGAGTTATTTCATTCTCTTCGACATGAGTTTTTATGAGATCCAAAAATTCTTGCCCATATCTTTTGGCTTTTCCTGAACCCACACCGGGAATATTTTGCAACTCATCCATAGTAATAGGGTATGAAGTTGCCATTGCTTCGAGCGATGATGGTTGAAAAATAACATATGGAGGGACATCTAGTTTTTTTGATATCTTTTTCCTTAGATCTTTCATCATTGAGAAAAGGACAGGATCTGCAGCTCCGCCACTGCCTGCACCAGAAGCTAATATTTCTGAATCTTCTCCTTCTAAATCTGTTAAATCATCCTCATCCTCATCTTCTTTAATGATTTTGAACGAGACTGGATTCTTTAAAAAATCTTTTCCTTTCTTCGTTAATTTAATGATTCCATAATTCTCAATATCTTTTTTAAGATAATTACCGAGTAGTGCCTGACTGATAACAGATTCCCAAGTGCTTTTTTCTTCATCTGCACCTGAGCCAAACTCTTCAAGTTTGTCGTGTCCATAGTTCTCTATATCGGAGGTTTCTTTTCCAATAAGAAAATCTATCAGATAGTCGGTTTTTTGTTTTTCTTTAAGAACAGTAACTGATTCTAATACAGTAATTAGTAATTCTTTTGCTTCCACTTTTATTTTTGGATTTAAACAATTATCACAATGTTCGCAGTTTGGTATGTTGTAATCTTCACCGAAATAATGTAACAACATCTTCCTTCTACATACCGATGTTTCTGCATAGGCTGCAGTTTCTAGTAAGAGTTGTTTACCTATTTCTTGTTCTGATACAGGCTTACCCTGCATAAAACGCTCCAATTTTTGAAGGTCTTTTCTTGAATAATAAGCTATACATTTACCTTCTCCGCCGTCTCTTCCGGCTCTTCCTGTCTCTTGATAATATCCCTCAAGACTTTTAGGTATATTATAATGGATTACATATCGCACGTCGGGTTTATCAATTCCCATTCCGAAGGCAATAGTTGCTACTATTACATCTGCCTTCTCCATTAGAAAGGCATCTTGATTATTTGAGCGTGCCACAGCATCCATTCCTGCATGATATGGTAGTGCTTTTATATTGTTTGCTTGCAATATTTCTGCAAAATCATCAACTTTCTTTCGACTTAGGCAGTATACAATTCCAGATTTGCCTTTCTGAGAAAGGATAAATTTTATAATATCTCTATCTATTTGATCTGTCTTTCTTTTAACCTCGTAATATAAGTTAGGCCTATTAAAAGAAGATTTGAAAAACTCGGAATGATCCATCCCAAGATTCTTTTTGATATCATGTTGCACCTTTGGGGTTGCAGTGGCAGTAAGTGCAATTATAGGTCTAACACTAATTTCGCCAATAATTGGTCTTATTCGCCTATATTCGGGTCGGAAGTCATGTCCCCATTCAGATATACAATGAGCTTCGTCTACTGCATAAAATGAAATTGGTATTGAACGGAGAAACTCTATATTCTCCATTTTAGTGAGTGATTCAGGTGCTACGTATAGCATTTTTGTTTTTCCTGAAACAACTTCTTTTTTTACTTCTTCTATCTCATTTTTACTTAATGATGAATTTAAAAAGTGTGCTATACCATCTGTTTCGCTGTAGTTGCGCATTGCATCTACTTGATTTTTCATAAGAGCTATTAGTGGCGATATGATAATTGCTGTACCCTCCATTAATAATGCAGGAAGTTGATAGCACAACGATTTGCCTCCGCCCGTAGGCATCAAGACAAAAGTGTCTTTCTCTGATAATACACTCTCTATTATGGCTTCCTGATTACCTTTGAACGTGTCGAATCCAAAATACTCCTTTAACCCTTTATAAATTAAATCTCGATTTTTCATTTAATTAATCACACTGGCTTAAAAACATGACTTGAAAGTTCCCAACAAATATAAATAAGTATTATACAATTCCAATTAGAATACTTGAGACATTTCACACCTAAGATATACTAAAAATTAAAATGTGCCAAATAAATCTATTTTTTTACCATTAAAAAAACGCAGGTTTGAACCATGCGTTTCTTTAAGATTTTTGGGAGTTTATTTCATTCCCGTACAACATTTTGTGAGGGAGTTTTTATGCCACTCTTAAATGATGCAGATCTGATTTTTCGAGCTGATTAGTTGCATAACTACGGGTTACATTAAGTTTCTTCTTTTCACCTGAAGGCAATGTAAACATCGCATCAATCATAATAGCTTCAACAATTGATCTGAGGCCTCTTGCACCCAATTTAAACTCAATAGCTTTGTCTACTATATATTCGCATGCGCCATCATCAAAAGTAAGAGCTACACCATCCATACTAAAGAGCTTTTGATATTGCTTGATTATAGAGTTTTTAGGCTCAACTAATATACGCAATAATGCTTCTTTATCGAGAGGCTCAAGGTATGTAAGAATTGGTAAACGACCGATTATTTCAGGAATGAGTCCGAAGGATTTCAAATCGAGTGGAGTAATATATTTAAGCATATTATCTTTATCGATATTCTTGTTTTCCTGACTTGCCGCATATCCTACTACTCGAGTGTTTAATCTTTGTGCTATCTTCTTTTCGATACCATCGAAAGCTCCACCACAAATAAAAAGTATATTTTTGGTGTTAACAGCTACCATTCTCTGTTCGGGATGTTTACGACCACCCTGTGGCGGTACATTTACAACCGATCCTTCAAGAAGCTTGAGAAGACCTTGCTGAACTCCCTCGCCACTTACATCTCTTGTAATGGAAGGATTATCACTTTTACGAGCAATCTTATCTATTTCATCAATAAACACAATGCCTCTTTCGGCTGCACTTACATCGTAATCTGCAACTTGTAATAGTCGGGTTAGAATGCTTTCGATATCTTCTCCCACATAGCCTGCCTCTGTTAATACAGTAGCGTCAACAATAGTAAAAGGAACTTGCAGCATTTTTGCAATTGTTCTTGCAAGTAAAGTCTTTCCAGTACCGGTTGCTCCAACCATTATGATATTAGATTTCTCTATCTCAACATCATCTTTTGCATTTTTCTGTAAAATACGCTTGTAATGGTTATATACAGCAACTGAAAGAAATTTCTTTGCATTATCCTGCTTAATAATATATTCATCTAAGAACTCTTTTATTTGAGCAGGTTTAGGAAGTGAGGAGAAAGAGATGCCTACATCATTTTTTTCATTGTTTTTGAAAGAGTCGCTTACTATTTCATGTGCCTGTTCGGTACACATATCACATATGTAACCAGTCATACCCGAAATTAGCAGATTTACCTCTTGCTCGCTTCTTCCGCAAAAACTACAATGATTGCTACTGTTCGCTTTTTTTGCCATAGCTGTTTATTTCCTAACTAATACATCATCTACCATACCATACTCTTTAGCTTCGGATGCTGTCATCCAGAAGTCGCGATCGGAATCCCTGCTCACATCTTCGATAGGTTTTCCGGAGTGTTTTGATATAATGCTATAAAGTTCTTGTTTTATTTTTGCTATTTCTCGTGCAGTGATTTCGATGTCAGAAGCTTGTCCTTGTACACCGCCCATTGGTTGGTGAATCATAACACGTGAATGGGTTAATGCGAAACGTTTTTTTTCAGCTCCCGAAACTAGAAGTACTGCTGCCATTGAGGCTGCAATGCCAGTACAAATTGTAGACACATCGCTTGAAATGAATTGCATTGTGTCATATATTCCAAGACCAGCATATACTGATCCACCCGGAGAGTTTATGTATATTGATATGTCTTTACCCGGATCGGAAGAATCGAGATACAGAAGCTGAGCCTGCATTACGTTTGCAGTATAATCATCAATTGCTGTTCCAAGAAAAATAATACGATCCATCATCAGACGAGAGAATACGTCCATTTGTGCAACATTCAGCTGTCTCTCTTCGATAATAGTTGGAGATATATATCCACCCTGACTTCTCAGGTTCATGTAGCTGTCAAGTCTAGAGCCATTCATGCCTAAGTGCTTAACTGCGTACTTTCTGAATTCGTTATTCATAATTTATATTTTGTAGTTCAAGATAATTTATATGATGAACTGGTGCAAATAAAGTGCCAGAATAGCACAAATTTAAAATGAATTATTTAATAATAAAATTATATCCAAGAAATATGCTACTCTTCTGAGTTTTCAGCTTCTTCAGATTGACCTTCAGCTTCTTCGTGAGCACTGTGATCTTCATTTTCTCCATGTTGATGAGAGTGTTCGCTCATTATTTTGTTAAACTCCTCAGAGCTAACTGATTTCTCAACTACTTTGACATTCTTTTTTAGCCATTCAATAACCTTCTCTTCAGTTGCTTTTTCGTAGAGATTTTGAATAGTTTCTTCTTTCTCTAAAAGACTCTTAGAATAGTTCTGAAGAACATCATCGGGTAGATTAGACATTCCGTATTGTGCAAATTGAGCTCTTGCAACTTCAATAGCTAAGGCCTCAATATCCTTGAATTCAATTTTTATTTCATTGTCCTCAACAATCTTCTGTTTTACAACATGAAATTTTAAATCTTCAAGGATTAAAGGAAAATCTTTTGCTATTTGTTCTTCGTTTCTTTCCTCGCTTGATTCAAGTAACCAACGCTTTAAGAAATCTTCGGGGAATTCAACCTCAGCCATTTTTTCAACAATTTTATCTCTCATTTCATGAATAAAGAGATGGTCTGCTCCTGGCTTAAACTGTTTAATAATCTGTTCTTGTACTTTAGTTCTGAATTCTTCTTCTGTTGTAACTACACCTTCACCAACAACGCGATCAAATAACTCCTGATTTAATTCAGCCTCTTTATAACGAGTAACTTCGTTTATATCAAAGCGAAAGTCAGGATTAATATCTTTAATCTCTTCTTTGGTTTTCTGTAGTAAAGAAGCAATCTCTGCCTCATTGTTATCGTATGCAGTTTTTGGGTTAAATACAATTGCATCACCAATCTTAGAGCCAACAAAACTACTTTTTATTGTTTCATCTTTAAGGTATGAAGGCATTAGTATTGCATTTTCTACAACAATACCATCTTCTTTTACTTCACCATTCTCAACTTCTGTGAGGGTTCCTTTTACCAGGTCGGTCTCAATAGCTTCCTCTTCTACTTTGAGGTATGTGCCGAAGTTTTGTTTATAGGAATCAATCTGTTTATCTAACACATCATCCTCGAGCTCTACGTTATAGTAGTCTTGCTCAACATCTTCAAGTTTTAAGTCGAAACTTGGAGTTAACCCAACATTGAAATGAAATTTGAAATTCTCATCTTTGTCAAGATCAACTTGTTTTTCGGGACTATTATCTGCAAGAGGTTCACCAAGAATTTTCAGTTTATTTTCTTTCACAAAGTTACCCAGCTCCTCGGTAATAATCTTATTAATCTCGTCAATTAATACAGATTTACCATACATTTTATGTATGACGCTTTTGGGTACTTTCCCTTGACGGAAACCAGGAATCTCTGCCCTTTGACGGAGTTGATTTAACGACTTGTCTACTTTCTCTTGATAATCAGCTTTCTCAAGCTCTATAACGATGGTACCATTTACCTCGTCGGTTTTATTAAGTGTCGATTTCATTTAAAATGGATGATTTTATTCAAAGTCGGTTAAATTCAACCGTTTGAAACTGTTTTTTTTATAAGATTGCAAAATTAGTCTTATTCTTTCAAATTGCAAAAAAAAATGCGACTCCTTTAAAAAGTTTCGTTTTTATAACAAGATGATAGTATCTTTGTATTCCTTTTTTGCTAAAATAAACATTCTTTTATAAAGAAATATGCGCTTACTACTTACAACTGCTTCACCTGGTTTTAAAATTGCTTATCTATTTATATTCCTGTTAATTGGTCTTTTCATTGCAGGAGCAATATCTCAATTGATTCTCTTAATACCAATATTTGATAGGGAAAACGTGTTGGTTTCGCTTTACGTGAATACTATTTCCCAATCTATTTTTGCAATTGCAATGCCTGCAATACTAATTGTTGCATGGACAAATAGTAAACCCCTAAAGTATTTGAAAATCAGGAGTGAGAATGGCATCTATAAAAAAAATGTTTTTGCAGTTATAATCTTTATTTTCTCTTATGTTTTTGCTTCCTTTCTCACATTACTAAATAAAGGCATAGCACTTCCTGAATGGATGAGTGGGGTTGAAGAAGTAATGCGAACAATGGAAGACGCTGCGCTTGAAACAACTGATTTACTTTTATCTGGCAGGTCAATAAGTTCATTAATTATTAATATAATAGTAATAGCAGGACTTGCTTCAATTTCAGAAGAGTTTTTTTTTCGTGGAGCAATGCAGCAGTTTATACAAGAAAAATTCAAGAATGGACATGTGTCGGTATGGCTAGCAGCACTAATCTTTAGTGTAGTACACTTTCAGTTTTATGGTTTTCTGCCACGCCTATTTCTTGGAGCTATTCTTGGTTATCTTTTTTTATATACAAGAAATTTATGGATCCCGATTTTGTTTCACTTTTTAAACAATGCTACTGTAATTGTAGTTAATTTCTTTTGGAGTGAAGCCGAATGGTATAAAAGAATTGAAGATTTGACAATTAACGCCTCATATATATTATTAGCTCTATCTAGTCTTCTTATTACAGTTATATTATTTGTGATATATAATAATAGAGCATCAAAAATTAAAAATTATGATACAGATTCAACAGACATTAATATCTGACGATATATTTGAAGAGACATTTATTTGCGACTTATGCAAGTGCAAAGGACAATGCTGTGTAGACGGTGAATCAGGTGCACCAATTACAAAAGAAGAGTACACTCAGATAAATGAAATATTGCCTGAGATTTGGGATGACCTTTCGCCAAAAGCTCAAGAGTTGATAAATGAACAAGGAATTGCTTATACAGATTATGACGGAGAGCTTGTTACATCAATAATAAGAGGCGAAGAGTGTGTCTTTACTTTTTTTGACGAAGATGGAATATGTAAATGCGCTATAGATAATGCTTACAGGGAAGGCCGTATATCAGTTCAAAAACCAATTTCTTGTCATCTTTATCCTATTAGATTAAAAGAGTATGTAGAGTTTACAGCTGTAAATTATCACAAATGGTCGATTTGTGAACCTGCTGTTGATTTGGGTAGAAAGAATGGTTTGCCATTATACCGATTTTTAAAGGAACCTCTAATAAGAAAATTTGGAGAAGAATGGTATAATGAAGTGTGTGAAGCTGCAGATTTAATGAAAAACAAAGACAAATAGAATTAAGTTATTTGATTTTTTTATCTGAAATGGTTGTGTTATATTAAAACTTTGTTTTATTTTTGCACATATATAATTAAAATGTGCAAAACAAAGTGGCATCAGCAATTTCAAAAACAAAATCTAATTTGATAGATGTAGCTCGACAGCTTTTCGCAAAGCAAGGAGTTGAGAATACAACTATGAATGATATTGCCAAAGCTTCACAGCGAGGTAGACGTACTTTATACACTTACTTTAGCAGTAAAAATGACATCTATAAAGCTGTAATAGAGTCGGAGTTAAATGGGTTGTACAAAAAGCTTGAAGCTGTAATTAAACGTGATATTTCAGCAGATGATAAATTAATCCTTCTTGCATTTACTAGGTTGAATGCAATAAAAGAAGTGGTTACTAGAAATGGAACTCTTAAAGCTGATTTCTTCAGAGATATTTGGCAGGTTGAAACAGTTAGAAAAGAGTTCGACAACAAAGAAATCCATTACTTAGAATCAATTATTCGAGAAGGAACTGATAAAGGCATATTTCAGCTTTCGGATATCAAACAAACTGCTGAAATACTTCATTATGCATTTAAAGGTTTAGAAGTTCCTGCTATAAGGGGTGTAATTAAACTAGATTACAATAAAAAGAGCGACAGAGAGTTGATTTCAAATATTGTACTAAAAGGTTTATATACAAAGCAAAAGTGAAATATTAAGAGTTTCCAATAGTTAATATTTGAACATTCTTTGTTCATATATCAGATAAATATATAATTTAAATCATATGAAATTATTAGAAGGTAAAACTGCGCTTATAACTGGTGCTGCACGCGGTATTGGCAAAGCAATTGCTTTAAAATTTGCTTCTGAAGGCGCAAATATAGCATTCACTGATCTAACGATTGATGAAGTAGGTAATGCAACAGAACATGAGATTTCATCATTAGGAGTAAAGTGTAAGGGTTATGCTTCAAATGCTGCCGATTTTGAGGATTCTCATAAAGTAGTTGATGAAGTATTAAAAGATTTTGGTAGAATCGATATTCTTATTAATAATGCCGGTATAACAAAGGATGGCCTAATAATGAGAATGAGTGAACAGCAATGGGATGCCGTTATAAATGTGAATCTTAAATCGGCCTTCAACTTTATACATGCAGTTACACCAATAATGATGCGCCAAAAATCGGGTAGCATTGTAAATATGAGTTCTGTTGTTGGGGTTTCGGGTAATGCAGGTCAGGCTAATTATTCTGCTTCAAAAGCGGGTATGATAGGTCTTGCTAAATCTACTGCTAAAGAACTTGGCTCACGTGGAATTAGAGCAAATGCAATCGCTCCCGGATTCATAATCACAGAAATGACTGGTCAGCTTTCTGATGAGGTTCGTAAAGAATGGGCAAAACAAATACCACTCCGCCGCGGAGGTACGCCCGAAGATGTTGCGAATACTGCACTTTACTTAGCATCAGATTTATCTTCGTACGTAAGCGGACAAGTAATTAATGTTTGCGGAGGAATGAATACCTGATATGACCGTTCTTTACGAGGACAATCATATTATCATAGTAAATAAAGCTTCCGGAGAAATCGTTCAAGGCGATAAAACGGGAGATAAACCGTTGTCGGAAATTGTTAAAGAGTATCTTAAGGAGAAATATAACAAACCCGGCAACGTTTTTTGTGGTGTAACTCACCGACTTGATAGGCCAACAACAGGAGTGGTTGTTTTTGCAAAAACAAGTAAGGCTCTATCAAGACTTAATGAAATGTTCAGAAATGATAAAGTGGATAAGAAATATTGGGCTATAGTTAAAAACAGCCCACCCAATCACGAAGGGATTTTAGTGCACTGGCTTATAAAAAATGAAAAAAACAATAAGTCAACTGCCTTCGACAAGGAAAAGCAGGGTGCAAAAAAAGCAGTGATGCATTACAAGATTATTGCCACATCAGAAAATTATTTCTTACTTGAAGTGGATCTTGAAACCGGAAGACATCACCAGATTAGAACACAGCTTTCAAAAATAGGATGTCCTATAAAAGGGGATCTCAAATACGGAGCAAGCAGATCTAATCCGGATGGAAGTATATGCTTACATGCAAGGTCAATTTCCTTTATCCACCCAGTTTCAAAGGCTAAAATAGAAGTTTCTGCACAAGTACCTCAAGATAATCTTTGGCAATCATTTACATTATAATCATATAAATATATTCTTGTGCGATAACAATTTATGTTTACCTAATTTTAATTGTTGTATCAGATTCTTCAAATGCAATACATTCCATAGAAGTAATAACCTTCTCTTCCTTTTTTGCATCCAATTTATTTTCCATTTCCATATACATCATTAGACCTTCATTGTATCTCTTACTGAATGCTTGCATCTCTTTAGGCATATTCACTACTTTACCTCCATTGCCACTTCCAAATCCAACTCCCACATCGGGAGCAATATAAACGATAAATTTATTTTCTTCGTCCTCCATCTCATAGCCAGGGCAATTAATGCCAAGAAACTCCCTGCTTGGTATTTCTTTAAAAGTATAATCATTGTAGATCTCATTAGTTTCTTCAATATCCGAACTACTATCCAAATCAATCTCCCTTGCAATTATACTTTCTCCTGATTTTATTACAAATAAATTATTGTCAACATCAAAAACCATCAACATATCGGGTGATACCTGACTCCGTGCTCCGAAGTAAGACTCATTCTTATTAAAAAAATAATCCATCTCAAGATCACCCTCTGCAGTAGTCATTTTTAATCTGTAGAGGTAATTAAATTTGTAATTGGCAGGTAGTTCACTTACGTCCACCATTTTTCCCCCACCTATATTAAAGAGACCATCAAGACTCTGATCAAGAATCTTATCCATTAATTCCGCAGTTTGCTCAGCTGCCTTATCGGCAGCTTTATTAATAATAACCTCTTCTGATTTCTCAACTATCTTGTTCTTTAGCCTATTCAGAAATTGAGCTTCAGCGTTGGAAGTAATTACAAAAAAGAATGATGATAGAAGAAGAATTTTAATAGTTTTCATTGTTAAACGTATATAAAGCTGTGATTAAAATGATTAAGTATTAATTAAATGGATTTTAACCACTCTAAATACTTTTCGCCTAAAATTGGTACTGGTTTCTCTTTTCCGTTTATAGCATTTAAGAGTCCCACAATCCACATGTAAAGTAGAACGAATGCACCTACTAGACTAATTATCCAACCGAGTATCGGTATTACGTTAATTAAGCTTAAGGCGATACTTGTTAAAACTAAACCCAACGATTGCCTGATATGGTAAGTCGCAAATGGATCTTTTTTTTCATTATTCATTACAAATGCAATCACTAAACCAATAAATGTCAGATATGCAATTATTGCAATAGTTTTGTCTTGTGAGACTTGTTGTGGGTCTTTTGAAACTTCATTTTCCATGATTTACTATGTTTTTTAATTTAAACTAATTTTGAATATAAAATTCTATCTCTCATTAATTAACACAAACAGGGAAGAATTGTTTTTAATATTCATAAAACTTTAAAAAATTAACAAATAAATCAAATAAATTCAACATTAAGCACTCTAATTCTTTATACAATTCGTTTCATCTATCTATATAAAAAGATTACATTTGCATTTCTAATAAGCAATAAAATAATATTAAATGAAACCTACATTATTTGTATTAGCTGCAGGAATGGGAAGTCGCTATGGTGGTCTCAAACAACTAGACGGGGTGGGACCTAGCAAAGAAACCATTATGGATTATTCTATATTCGATGCAGTAAATGCCGGTTTTGGGAAACTGGTATTTGTAATCCGAAAAGACTTTGAACAGGATTTTACTGAAAAGATTGTAAAGAAGTATGAAAAAAGAATACCTGTAGAGCTGGTATTTCAAGAGCCTGATAAGCTTCCTGAAGGCTTTACACCAAACCCCGATAGAGTGAAGCCATGGGGTACCAATCATGCCGTAATGATGGGTAAAAGCGTAATCAATGAACCTTTTGCAGTAATTAATGCCGACGACTTCTACGGTCGTGAAAGTTTTAAGGTACTAGCCGATTACCTCACTTCATTAGAAAAGAGTGAAAATAAATACTGTATGATTGGTTACAGAGTAGGAAATACACTCTCAGAAAGTGGTACTGTTGCTCGTGGTGTGTGTGAAACCGACGAAGATGACAATTTAACAGGTGTAGTTGAGCGTACACAGGTTAAGAGAATTGATGGTAAAGTTAGTTATCAGGAAGAGAATGGAAGTTGGACATCTGTCGAAGACAATACACCTGTTTCAATGAACATGTGGGGTTTCACACCTGACTATTTCGAATACTCTGATGAGTATTTCATTAAGTTCTTAAAAGAAAATCAAGACAATATCAAGGCAGAATTTTTTATTCCACTATTGGTTAATGACCTTATAGTAAATAATAAAGTTACTGTAAAAGTGCTTGACACACCTTCAAAATGGTTTGGTGTAACTTACGCTGAAGATAGACCTACAGTTGTAGCTAAACTTAAAGAGCTTACCGACGAAGGTGTATATCCAACACCATTGTGGTAAAACTCCAAAGCATTTACACATTATATAGAATATGTGGTTAGATATTATCATCATTCTTCTGTTGATACTTATAAATGGATTTTTCGCATTATCCGAAATTGCAATAGTATCGGCAAAGAAACGCAAACTGGAAGCAGAAAGCAAGAAAGGGAAAAAAGGGGCTATCAAAGCATTGTCATTACAGTCCGATCCCGATAATTTCCTATCTTCTGTACAAGTTGGTATAACATTAATTGGTATTATAAATGGTGCGTATGGAGGACAGGCTTTTGCAAGTAAACTTACGCCCTTCTTCCAGCAGTTTGCCGCTACTGCTCCTTTTGCAGATGCTATATCTTTGACTATCGTTGTATTTCTTATCACCTATGTGTCTATTGTAATAGGTGAGCTAGTGCCTAAAACTATTGCGCTTAACAGTGCAGAGAAAATGGCAATTAAAGCTGCACCAACAATTCACATTGTAAGTATCATATTTTACCCATTTGTTAAACTCTTATCATTTTCTACCGGATTCATCAATAAACTTATAGGCTTAAAACCTAAAAATGATGTGGTTTCGGAAATGGAGCTGAGAGCAATGCTTAAGACAGCATCACACGAGGGTATCATTGATGTAGAAGAGAATATCATACACGAGCAAGTATTCTATTTTTCTGATAAACGAGCAAAACATCTAATGACCCACCGAACAGATGTGGAATGGGTAAACATAAGTAAAAGCAAAGAAGAAATAATTTCTGATTTACTTAAAACCAAGCATAGTAAAATACTTGCTTGTAGAAACAGTATAGATGATTTTGCCGGAATAATCTCTATGAGAGATTTTCTGATACGTTTGAATAATGATGATGAGTTTGCAATTGAGGAGCTAATCTCAGAGCCAATTATCGTACCGAATACGGTTCGTGCACAAAAGGTGCTAGAAAACTTTAAAAACAACTATAAGTTTGTAGCTGTAGTAGTTGACGAGTATGGAAGCTTAGAAGGAATAATTACAATACATGATATTTTTGAAAATTTGGTAGGTAATGTTCCAGAAGAGACAGATATTGAGTCAACAGAGCCACTTATATATATTCGTGAAGATAATTCAGCACTTGTAAATGGAGAAGCTCCGATTGAGATTTTGACACAATTTGATGAAGAGTTTGTGGTTGATTTTGATAAAATAGATTATTCAACAGTTGCAGGATTTGTTTTTGCATGCATTAACAAGATACCTGGGGTAGGAGATAAATTTAATTATAACAACCTAACTTTCGAGATTGTAGATATAGACGGAAACAAAATAGATAAGGTTCTGGTTACCAGAAGTGTAGATTTAATCGATTTAATAGGGTAATGTTAAAAAGTAAAATTTATGTTTTATAACACATAATTATACTAGGTCAACGCAAATATCTGTGTTATTTTTACACCAATTTAAAAAGAGATCAATCTTCATCCTTATCTTAATTTCAAAAAACCAAGAAAATAACATGAGCAATATGTATAGCAAGTCCGGCTTGCTTGTTGAAGCTTTTGAAAAAATTGTAGAAGGCAAGCAAACCGGATTATACATTCTAACTAATAAAGTTGGAAGCGAGATTACAATTACAAATTACGGAGCTAGAATTGTATCACTGATGGTGCCCGATAAAAATGGAGATTTCAGAGATATTGTTTTAGGTCATCCTTCAATAGATGAATACATAACTTCACAAGAACCATATTTTGGTGCTCTTTGCGGCCGCACAGCTAATAGAATTGCTAACGGTCGTTTTAATTTAGATGGGGTAGAGTATGAACTAGCAATAAATAATGGACCCAACTCTCTTCATGGAGGTATAAAAGGATTTAATGCTGTTGTATGGGAAGCAACTAAAGTCACAGATAACAGCATTGAGTTATTTTACCTTTCAAAAGACGGTGAAGAAGGATTCCCCGGTAATCTATCTGTTTGGGTTACATATACACTCACAGACGATAATTCATTAGATATAAATTATCGTGCTAGTACTGACAAAACAACGATTCTAAATCTAACAAATCACTCCTATTTTAATCTATCTGGTGAAGGTGATCCTTATATAGGAGATCATATTTTAACAATCAACGCCGACACATATCTGCCTACTGATTCAACTGCAATCCCTTATGGAGATGTCGAACCAGTAAAAGATACACCTATGGATTTTGTTCAAGCACAAAAAATAGGTGAAAGGATTAATGACGACTTTGAACAGTTGAAATTTGGAAAAGGCTACGATCACACATTTGTTTTGAATAAGAATAACGAGAATGAGTTTTCTAAAGCAGCAGTATGTATATCTCCAAAGACAAATATCAAAATGGAAATTTATACCACTGAGCCAGGTATGCAACTTTACACTGGTAATTGGATGACAGGTAATTTTGAGGCTAAAAAAGGCAATAGATATCCCGAAAGGTCTGCTGTTTGTTTCGAAACACAGCATTACCCCGACAGTATTAATAAACCCGACTATCCATCGGTGGTTTTAAAACCGGGTGAACAGTTTAATTCAAAAACAACATTCCGTTTTTCAACACAAGACACTGAATAATTATCAATCAATAATTAATAAATCAATCAATAATTAATAAATTAACAATTAATCAAAAAAGTATGAACACTACAACTGCTCAAAACAAAAATCGGATAGTGCCAATCATAATGATGATTGCACTTTTCGGAATGATCGCATTTGTGACCAATTTGGCTGCACCAATGGGACTAGTATTAAAACAGCAATTTGCAGTATCCAATTTTCTCGGATTACTGGGTAACTTAGCCAATTTTATAGCCTATGCAGTAATGGGAATACCTGGTGGTATGCTTTTACAGCGTGTAGGATATAAGAAAACAGCCCTTATTGCTGTAGCCGTAGGGTTTGTAGGAGTTTTTGTGCAGTTCCTTTCGGGACACTCACCTGAATCTCTAGCGTTTGTAGTTTACTTGCTTGGAGCATTCATTGCAGGTTTCTCCATGTGTTTGCTAAACATTGTAGTAAATCCTATGTTGAATACATTAGGTGGTGGAGGTAACAAAGGTAACCAATTGATCCAGATAGGTGGATCTTTCAACTCTGTAATGGCTACTTTTACTCCTGCATTTGTAGGTATCCTTGTTGGAGAGGCAGTAAACGCAAGAATAAGTGATGTGTTTCCAGTGATGTATATTGCAATGGGCGTTTTTGCACTAGTTTTCTTCGTATTACTAGCAGTAAATATTCCTGAGCCTCACGTTACAGAATTTAAAGAATCAATGGGAAGCCTAATGAAAGGTGCCCTTACGTTCAAACATTTTGTGTTTGGTGCAATTGCTATTTTTGTATATGTAGGAATTGAAGTTGGTAACCCATATATAATGTTGTACTGGTTAGAAGAAATTCCTACTGTTGGTGCTACCATTGCAGGTTTTGTTACAGGTACGTATTGGTTTCTAATGCTTATTGGTAGGTTGGTTGGAGCTTCATTAGGAAGTAAAATATCAAGTAAGGCCATGCTTTCAACACTTTCGTTGGTGGGAATTGTGTTGGTATTAGCTGCAATTTTTTCTCCTACTACAACTCAAGTCTCATTGCCAGTCTTACAAAGGTCTCTAGCCGGTGCTCTTTCATTTGGTTTAGCAGAAGTACCTATTAATGCATTATTTTTCGTACTGGTAGGTTTATGTACTTCAATTATGTGGGGTAGTATATTTAACCTAGCCGTTGAAGGTTTAGGCAAGTATACACCTGCTGCTTCGGGAATATTTATGACAATGGTATGCGGTGGAGGTATTCTTCCTGCAATACAAGGAGGTTTGGCAGATTCTGTTGGTTATATATCTAGCTACTGGTTAATTATTGCTGCATTAGCTTACTTACTTTTCTATGGTCTTGTAGGATCTAAAGTAACTAAAAGAGCCTCTGATAATGGTTTGTAAATAAAATTATAATGTAACGTCTATTATGACAAAAGAAGAAGTAAAAAAAATATTTAAAGAAAAATATGGTAATGAATCACCAGAAGTTTACACGTCTCCGGGACGTGTAAACTTAATTGGTGAGCATACCGATTACAATGGGAGCTTTGTCTTCCCGGGAGCTATCGACAAGGGGATGATTGCAGCAATTCGTTTTAACGGAACTGATAAAATTAGAGCCTATGCAATAGATCTTGATGAAAGTGCAGAATTCGGACTAAATGAAGAGGATCTTCCTAAAGAAGGATGGGCAAAGTACATCTTTGGAGTATGTCGCGAAATAATTAAAAGAGGTGGAACAATCAAAGCTTTTGATACTGTTTTTGCAGGGGATGTTCCACTCGGTGCAGGCATGTCATCTTCAGCGGCACTCGAAAGTACTTATGCTTTTGCTTTAAACCATCTGCTAAATCTTGGTATCGATAAATTTGAACTCGCAAGAATTGGACAAAGCACAGAACACAACTATGTTGGCGTAATGTGTGGTATAATGGACCAGTTTGCATCAATCTTCGGAAAAAAGGGCCACCTTATCCGATTAGACACAAAATCCATGGAATATGAATATTTCCCATTCGATCCAAAGGGCTTTAAGCTTGTGCTACTCGATACACTAGTAAAACATGAACTGGCTTCATCTGCATACAACAAACGTCGTGAGTCTTGTGAAAATGCAGCTGCTACTATAGCAAAACGTCATCCAGAAGTAGAGTTTCTTCGTGATGCATCAATTGAGATGCTTGATGAAGTTAAAGCTGAGATCTCAGATGAAGATTACATGAGAGCTAAATACGTAATTGAGGAAACTCAGCGTGTTAGAGATGTGAGTGATGCTCTTCAGGTTGGAGACTATGAAACTGTTGGCCAAAAGATGTTTGAAACTCATCACGGAATGAGTAAACTTTACGAGGTAAGCTGTGAAGAACTCGATTTTCTAAATGATGTTGCACGTGAGCATGGAGTTACAGGTTCTAGAGTAATGGGCGGTGGCTTTGGCGGATGCACCATAAACCTTGTTAAAGACGAACTTTATGATTCATTCATCAAAGATGCAAAAGAACAGTTTAATGCTAAATATAATCACGAACCTAAAGTATACGACGTGGTAATAAGCGACGGAGCTAGAAAGCTTTGATTTTTTTAAATATATATTTTAAGTCGGATGCCGATAAAACCTTTCGGTGAATTGGCAACCGACTTTTCTTTTACTACTTTCTATTCTATTACCTTACTGCCAATTACATTGAATACTATGTATTACCAAAACACCGATAAATTCTTAATCTCTGTAGATTGCATAATATTTGGCTTTCACAAAAAAGAATTACATGTTCTTTTAACACGTCGTCCTGTTGAACCTAAATTAAATGAATGGTCGCTAATGGGAGGATTTATGGAAGAAGGTGAAAGTTTATCAGAGGCTGCAGAGAAAGTTTTGTATAGATATACCCAGCAAAAAGACATCTACATGGAGCAGGTTGCCGCATATGGAGATGTTAATCGTGACACAGGGGGTAGGGTAGTTTCAGTAGCATTTTACGCACTTGTAAAAACAGAAAAGTTTAATACCTCGTTAGCTAAAAAATTTGATGCAAAATGGATAAACATAAAAGAGCTCCCACAACTTGTATTTGATCACAACAAAATGGTTATGGATGCTTTAATGTTATTGCAGTATAAAGTTTCAACTCAACCGGTTGCGTTTCACTTCTTTAATGATAAATTTACTTTACCTGCACTACAAGACCTTTATGAGGCTATTTACCAAATGGAACTTGACAAGCGTAACTTTCGTAAGAAGCTATCAACCATGGAAATACTCGATAAATTAGAAGAAAAAGACAAGATGAATTCAAAAAGAGGAGCTTATTTTTTTACTTTTAATAAGCACAAGTATAATAAGTTCCTTGCCGAAGGAAAACGCTTTTCTTTATAATCAATTCTTAAGATAATAGTTTACAGTAGTTACCACTCTCACATTCTTAATAAAAGGAGTATTTGCATCACGGTCGGAAATTGTAAACTGCCCCTGCGAAGCGTTGCGAATCTTACCAAGCTTGCTTCCTGAGTCTAGAGCAAACTTCTCAGCAGCTTCCCTTGCATTTTTTGTTGCCTCTTCAATCATTGTTGGCTTAATACTATTTAAACCTGTAAACTCATACAAAGTATTATATCTGTAATCACCACCAGTTATGGCAACACCCTGTCTAAGCAGTTCAGTCTGCTCAGAGATAAGTTTGCGAATCTTTTCAACATCATTAGATGTAACAGTTATAACCGAAGTTGCATTATATCTGTATTGAATTGCCTGGTTTATATATCGTTCAGCCTCCATATCAATGATTTCAGGAGGTGCAACAGTAATCTCTTCAGATGAAATGCCATTAGACATCAAAAAGTCTACAATAGTTTTGTTTTTGCTTTGAATATTGGTGTATAATGTCTCCATATCATTACCAATATCTTTATACATCAAGGGCCAAATCACCTTATCGGCTGCCACTTCCATTTCGGCAAGACCTTTTACTGTTACCACTCGGTCGCGGTTAGTGAAGTTATTAATTCCTGTATTTAGTAAAAAGCCAAGAACAATAAGTCCAACTGCAAGAATAATAGACTCAAGAATCCAGTTTTTCATAATCTGTTACTTTATAAAATATTATTTACTACAAATATAATCATAATAAGTTTGCATAAATGTTTATTTTGATATTTGTAAAATAAATACTTAGTACAAGTAAATATTAATGACCGTCGACTGGTTTAGGTATAAATTAGTTTACACTAAATATATAAACAAAAAACATGATGTCACATAAATTTAATTAATAATAGATGAAGTAAAATTTTTAAATATTTTTTCTATCTTTGTGTCCTAATATCATAGGGTATCAAATCAAATTAATATTACACTCACTTATGCAGAGAGTTTTACCGGTGCGATTGATCCTAGAAAACGGAATAGTTTTTCAAGGTCAGTCATTTGGAGCCGAAAGGCCATCATCGGGAGAGGTTGTTTTCAGTACTGCAATGGCAGGTTATCCCGAAAGCTTAACAGACCCCTCCTTTAAAGGACAAATTTTATTACTAACATATCCAATAATCGGAAATTACGGAGTTCCAGCTAATAGCGAGACAAACGGAGTTTCCGATTTTTTTGAATCTAAACGGATACATGTCTCTGGTTTGATTGTACAGGACTATTCAGCGCAATATTCACATTGGAATGCTGTAGAAAGCCTTGGCAGCTGGCTTAAAGAAGAGAATGTTCCGGGTATTTTTGGTATAGACACTCGTAAGCTAACCAAGATAATCAGAGAGAACGGATCGATGTTGGGAAAAATTGAAATAGACAAAAATGAAGAAGGTTATGCATATAACAAAGAAGAGTTCTATGATCCCGACAAATATAACCTAGTGTCAGAAGTTAGCTGTAAAGAGGTTATTGAGTATGGTGAAGGAGACAAAAAAGTTGTACTTGTAGACTGTGGAACGAAACTAAACATCATTCGCGAACTTGTAAGAGAGGGATTGAAGGTTGTAAGAGTACCATGGGATTATGATTTTAATACTATAGATTACGATGGATTGGTAATATCAAACGGTCCGGGTAACCCAGAGTATTGCAATATTACAGTCGACAATATTAGAGATGCAATGAATAAAGAACGGCCTATATTTGGAATATGCATGGGCAATCAGTTACTGGCTAAAGCTGCCGGAGCATCTACATTTAAACTAAGATATGGTCATCGCAGCCACAATCAACCCGTGCGTAGAGTAGGAAGCAACAAATGCTATATCACCTCTCAAAACCATGGATACGCAGTTGATGAGTCTCTATTGGGAAGTGAATGGGAACCATGGTTTATAAATATGAACGATGGAACAAACGAAGGTATAAGACATAAGACTAAACCTTTTCACTCAGTACAGTTTCATCCAGAGGCAGCAGGAGGCCCCACAGATACACGATTTTTCTTTGAAGATTTTGCTAAAATAGTAAAAAGCTAAATTCAGCAAACCATAGAAGAAAAATTTTAATTTTTTGTTCATGACCTATTAATAAGAAGCGAATGATAGATAAAAGCATAAATAAAGTACTCGTTCTCGGTTCAGGTGCATTAAAAATTGGTGAAGCAGGAGAGTTCGATTACTCAGGCTCACAAGCACTTAAAGCTTTAAAAGAAGAAGGAATTGAGACAATACTCATAAATCCAAATATTGCAACTGTTCAAACCTCAGAAGGGGTTGCAGATAAGATATATTTCTTGCCTGTAACACCATTTTTTGTAGAAAAAGTAATTGCACGCGAGAAGCCCGATGGCATTCTACTGGCATTTGGTGGACAAACAGCACTTAATTGTGGAGTGCAATTATATGAGAAGGGTATCTTAGAGAAGTACAATGTTGAAGTACTTGGTACACCCGTTAGAGCAATAATGGATACCGAGGATAGAGAACTTTTTGTAAGAAAACTAGATGAGATTGACGTTAAAACTATAAATAGCGTAGCTGTATCTGATACCAAAAGTGCCCTCAAAGCAGCAGAAGAGCTTGGATATCCTGTAATAGTTAGAGCAGCATACGCCCTTGGGGGCTTGGGTTCAGGTTTTTGCAACAATAGCATAGAGCTTAAGGAGCTAACAGTAAAAGCGTTTAACTACTCAGAACAACTATTAATAGAGAAATCGTTAAAGGGCTGGAAAGAAGTTGAGTATGAGGTTGTACGCGATAGATTCGATAACTGTATTACTGTGTGTAATATGGAGAACTTCGACCCCCTTGGAATTCACACAGGCGAAAGTATTGTTGTAGCACCCAGTCAAACCCTTACAAACTCAGAATATCACAAACTTAGAGAGCTAGCCATAAAAATTGTACGTCATATCGGAATTGTTGGCGAATGCAATGTGCAGTATGCACTACATCCTGAGTCGGAAGATTACAGGGTTATTGAAGTTAATGCCAGGTTAAGCAGATCATCGGCATTAGCTTCAAAAGCAACCGGTTACCCACTAGCTTTTGTAGCAGCAAAGCTTGGTTTGGGTATGGGGCTTTTTGATCTTAAGAATTCGGTTACCAAAACAACACCCGCATTCTTCGAACCGGCACTCGATTATGTAGTTGTAAAGATTCCCCGTTGGGATTTGGGTAAATTTAGCGGTGTCTCTAAGCAGATAGGTTCGAGTATGAAATCTGTTGGAGAGATTATGTCGATAGGAAGAACTTTTGAAGAAGCAATTCAAAAGGGTCTGCGCATGATTGGTGTTGGCATGCACGGATTTGTAGAGAACAAGGAGCTTAAGATTGATGATATAGATAAAGAGCTGAGAGAACCAACAGACCAACGAATATTTGTGGTAAGTAAAGCTTTCAGACAAGGATATACTGTTGACCAGATACATAAGCTAACAAAAATAGACCACTGGTTTTTATATAAACTCAAAAATATTGTAAACACTGCTGAGTCGCTCGAAGAGCTTAATTATAATGAGATTGATTCGATATTAAAAGAAGTTGAAAGCAGAGATAAAAACGCTGAAGATAATAAATCTAAATCAAATGATTTGCGTCTGCAGGATAAAATACAAGCTTTTAACAATATACTTACTTTAGCAAAAAAACAGGGCTTTTCAGATTTCCAGGTTGCAAGAGCAATATATAAGGAGAAAGCCGATGAGAGAAGTTCGCTTGCAATCAGAAGCTATCGAAAGGCCAAAGGAATTACACCAGTTGTAAAGCAAATAGACACCTTAGCAGCGGAGTATCCTGCACATACTAACTATCTGTTTCTAACATACAATGGCGAAGAAAATGATGTTGAGTACTTAGGCGACCACCGATCGGTAATAGTGCTAGGCTCGGGTGCATACAGAATTGGATCGTCTGTGGAGTTCGACTGGTGCTCGGTTAATGCCTTAAACACCGTTAGAGAGGAAGGATACAGAGCCGTGATGATAAACTACAATCCCGAAACAGTATCTACAGATTATGATATGTGCGACAGGCTCTACTTCGACGAACTTTCGCATGAGAGAGTGTTAGATATCATCGATCTTGAGAATCCACACGGAGTTATACTCTCGGTAGGAGGGCAAATACCCAATAACCTTGCCATAAAGCTAGATAATGCAGGAGTAAATATTTTAGGCACATCAGCAAAAGATATTGACAATGCCGAGGATCGACATAAGTTCTCATCTATGCTTGACAGGATGAAAATTGATCAGCCAAAATGGAAAGAGCTAACCACACTTGATGATATATATGAATTTGTAGATGAGGTAGGCTTTCCGCTGCTTGTGCGACCATCTTATGTACTATCGGGCGCTGCAATGAATGTTTGTTCTAATAACAGTGAACTAGAGCGCTTTCTAACGCTGGCTACCGAGGTATCGAGCAAGTATCCGGTGGTTGTATCAGAATTTATTGAAGATGCCAAAGAGATAGAGATGGATGCAGTTGCACAAAACGGAGAACTTGTTGTTTATGCCATTTCAGAACATGTTGAGTTTGCAGGAGTGCACTCTGGCGACGCTACTATACTATTTCCTGCACAAAAGATATATGTACAAACTGTTAGAAAAATTAAACAGATAACCAGGGAGATTGCCAAGGCATTGAATATAACGGGACCGTTTAATATTCAGTTTCTTGCAAAAGACAATGATATAAAGGTAATAGAGTGCAATCTGAGAGCTTCAAGATCACAACCCTTTGTGTCTAAGGTGTTGAAGATAAACTTTATAGAGCTTGCTACTAAAGTGATGCTTAACATAGATGTAGAGAAGCCCGAGAAATCTGCTTTTGATTTGGATTACGTAGGTATAAAGGCGCCTCAGTTTTCTTTTACAAGACTTCAGAAGGCCGATCCGGTACTGGGAGTAGATATGGCTTCAACAGGCGAAGTGGGGGCTATAGGAGCACATTTTGATGATGCGCTTTTAACATCAATGCTTTCTGTAGGCTATCGAGTTCCTAAAAAAAATATAATGGTTTCTTCGGGAGGCACCAAATCTAAAGTAGATTTACTGGATGCATGCAGGCTTCTGAAAAAAAACGGCTACAACATATTCGCAACTGGCGGAACACAAAAATTTTTGGAAGAGAACGGAGTTGAGAGTACCTTTGTAGCATGGCCCGACGACTTGGACGCTCCTTTAAAAGTTAATGATATGATTTCAGATAAGAAATTTGATCTTATCATTAATATTCCCAAGAACTTAACTGAAAGGGAGCTTACAAATGGATATAGAATTAGAAGAGGTGCTATAGATTACAATATTCCTCTAATAACAAATGCAAGATTAGCCAGTGCTTTTATCAAGGCATTTTGTCGTATTACGCAAGATGACATTGAAATTAAACATTGGGCTGAGTATAAATAGCATATTATAAGGTAAATATTACATAGGAAATACAGAAATATAAATGGATCAATCAATTAAGAAAGTAGTTTTACTGGGTTCTGGTGCCCTAAAAATTGGACAAGCGGGTGAATTTGACTATTCGGGTTCGCAAGCTCTAAAAGCTATGCGTGAAGAGGGAATAGAAACAGTTCTTATAAATCCTAATATTGCAACTATTCAAACATCTGAAGGTGTTGCAGATAAGGTTTATTTCTTGCCCATTACACCTTATTTTGTGGAAAAGGTAATTAAAAAAGAAAAACCTGATGGAATACTACTTGCTTTTGGTGGACAAACCGCACTTAACTGTGGCACTGAGCTATATCAAAACGGTGTTCTTGACAAGTATGATGTAAGGGTTTTAGGTACTTCGGTTGATGTTATTATGATAACAGAAGACCGCGACCTGTTTGTGAAAAAGCTTAATGAGATTGATGCAAAAACTCCACAATCGGTTGCTGTTAACAGCATGGACGACGCACTTAAAGCCGCCCATGAAATAGGCTTTCCAATAATGGTTCGCTCGGCTTATGCACTAGGTGGCCAGGGCTCGGGAATCTGTGAAAATGAAGAGGAATTCAGAGAACTTTGCAAAAGTGCCCTTTCGTTCTCTAGTCAGATCTTGGTAGAGGAGAGCCTTAAAGGATGGAAAGAGATTGAATTTGAAGTTATTAGAGATAGCAAGGACCACTGTTTTACGGTTGTACCAATGGAAAATTTCGACCCACTTGGTATCCATACTGGTGAAAGTATTGTTGTTGCTCCTATTATTACGCTTACAAAAGAACAGATTGATCTGCTTGAAGATGTAGCCCGTAGAGTTGTTAGACATGTAGGAATAGTTGGTGAGTGCAACATCCAATATGCATTTAATGCAGAAACAAATGATTATCGTATTATAGAGATAAATGCACGCTTGAGTCGCTCGTCTGCACTTGCATCAAAGGCATCGGGCTATCCGCTGGCATTCGTGGCAACTAAACTTGCACTAGGCTATACACTTGATCAGATTGGCGAAATGGGTACACGCAACTCAGCATATACAGCTCCTAGCCTCGATTATATGATAGTGAAAATACCGAGATGGGATCTTAATAAATTTTATGGTGTAAGCCACGAGATTGGTTCTTCGATGAAATCGGTTGGAGAAGTAATGTCTGTTGGTAGATCTTTTGAAGAGATTATTCAAAAAGGATTGAGAATGATTGGACAGGGCATGCACGGATTTGTAGGCAATAGAGAAATCACCTTTGATAATGTTGAAGAGTCGCTTTCTAAACCCACCGACCTGCGTATTTTTGCCATTGCCGATGCTTTTGAAAAGGGTTATAGTGTAGAACGTATTGAAGAACTAACTAAGATCGACCCTTGGTTCTTGGGCAGACTAGAGAATATTTATAACTATTCTAAGGTGATTGCAAGTTACAATAAAATTGAAGATCTGCCACTTGATATATTAAAAGAGGCTAAACGTCTTGGCTTTTCAGATTTCCAAATTGCAAGATTTGTTGAAGAACCAACTGGAAATCTGGAAAACGATCTGATAAGAGTGCGTGAACACAGAAAGAAACTAAATATTACACCTGTGGTTCGTCGCATATACACTGTTGCTTCAGATCATCCCGATAAAACTAACTACCTCTATTTTACTTACGGTGCAGATAAATCTTATACACCATATAAACAAGAGGGTAGAGAAACAGTAATAGTGCTTGGTTCGGGTGCATACAGAATTGGTTCTTCGGTTGAATTCGACTGGTGTTCTGTAAATGCTGTGCAAACGGCTCGCGATCTTGGTTATGAGTCTGTAATGATAAACTACAATCCCGAAACGGTTTCTACCGACTACGATATGTGCGACCGCCTCTATTTTGATGAACTAACATTTGAGCGTGTATTGGATGTTATCGACATTGAGAATCCAAAAGGGGTAATTCTATCTGTGGGAGGGCAGATACCTAACAACATGGCAATGAAGCTGCATCGTCAGAATGTGCCTATTTTAGGAACTTCGCCACTATCAATTGATAGGGCCGAAAACAGGCACAAGTTCTCGGGCATGCTAGATGATTTGGGCATAGATCAACCACGCTGGAAAGAGGCAAGCAGTTTTGAGGAAATTGATTCGTTTATCAACGAAGTTGGCTTTCCGCTCTTGATTCGTCCTTCCTATGTATTATCTGGCGCTGCAATGAACGTTTGTTACGACAGAGAACAGATGGAGACCTTCTTGAAAATGGCAGTAAACGTTTCGAAAGAATATCCGGTTGTCATTTCTAGCTTTATGCAAAATGCAAAAGAGATAGAATTTGATGCAGTAGCACGTGATGGAGAGGTAGTTGAATATGCAATATCAGAACATGTAGAGTTTGCCGGAGTACACTCTGGCGACGCTACTCTTGTTTTTCCTGCACAGAAGATATACTTCGAAACTATGCGTAGGGTGAAGAAGATTTCGAAGCAAATAGCAAAAGAACTTAAAATAAGCGGTCCTTTTAATATTCAGTATCTTGCCAAGAATAACGAAATTAAGGTTATAGAATGTAATTTGCGTGCATCCAGATCTTTCCCTTTTGTTTCTAAGGTGCTAAAACATAATTTTATAGAAACAGCCACACGCGTGATGCTGGGTGCAGAATATGTAAAGCCCGATAGTTCTGTATTCGATTTAGAGTATATTGGAGTTAAAGCGTCTCAGTTCTCATTCTCGAGACTACAAAATGCAGACCCGGTTCTTGGTGTAGATATGTCGTCGACAGGAGAAGTTGGATGTATAGGAGATGATTTTTCTGAAGCAATTCTTAAATCGATGTTATCGGTTGGATATAAAATTCCTGAGAAGGCAATATTAATATCCTCGGGTGAGATGAAATCTAAAGTGGACCTACTGGAGGCATGTAAGTTACTTGGTACTAAGGGGTATAAACTTTACGCTAGTCACGGCACACAAAAATTCCTCGAAGACAACGAAATCCCCGCAACAGATGTAAACTGGCCCGATGAGGATGGTGAGAAAAATATTAAACAGATGATTGCTGATAAACAATTCGATCTGATTATTAATATTCCAAAAGATGTTACTCGAAGAGAGCTTACTAACGGCTACATTATTCGCCGTGGTGCAATTGATTACAACATTCCGTTAATCACCAATGCGCGTCTGGCAAGTGCTTTTATAACTGCCTTCTGCACATTGGAGCCCGAAGATATACATGTTAAGAGTTGGGACGAGTATTAAAAAAATTATTACTCCTGATATTTGAATCGACGAATGCTGCGTTTAGGAGTTTTTTCAAACTCCTCCTGCATTCTGAAAGAAGCTATTTTGCTATAGCTTGGCAGGGTTTTGTTGATATCGTCTACTACTTTACGATATATTTCGTTCCACATTTCTTTTTCGATACCCTCTTGTTCGAGAGTGTCTAAATCGGGAACGATAAGTGCAACTATTCTATGATCCTCACCTATGGCTAGAGATTCGTGTATATAAGGCGAGCTATTTAGCCTTTCCTCTATCTCTTCGGGGTAAATATTCTGTCCGGAAGGACCTAAAATCATATTTTTATTTCTTCCCCTTATGTAGATAAATTTATCTTTATCCATTGTACCTAGGTCGCCAGTTTTTAGCCACCCATCTTCTGTAAAGGTTTGTTTTGTGGCTTCCTCATTTTTATAGTATCCAAGCATCACATTGCTACCCTTAACAAGAATTTCACCTACTATATTCTCCTGATCTTCGGAATCAATTTTTGCTTGCATTCTGTCAACAACCTGACCCGAAGATCGTTTTCTATAATCGCTCCAGTATACATAAGAAATAAGCGGACCACACTCAGTCATTCCATATCCTACTGTAAAAGGGAACTTAATTTTTTTAAGGAAGTTTTCTACTTCATGATTAAGACCAGCTCCACCAACAACAACTTCAACCAGATTACCGCCAAAAAAGTCTATCATTGATTTACGAACCTTCTTATATACTATTTTATTTAACAGTGGTATTTTCACTAGTTTTGCTGCAGTACCTACTTCTAGTTTTGGTAAAACAACCTTATTTACAATTTTCTCAAGAATAAGAGGTACGGCAAGAACAAGTTTAGGCTTAGTTTGTGCAAAGGCATCTTGCAAAACACGTGGGGTAGGAGCTTTGCCTAGGAAGCATATATTACTTCCAAGAGCAATTGAATTTAGTATTTCAAAAGCGAGACCATATGTATGAGCCATTGGAAGCATACAAAGTACATTAACTCCCGGGTGTACAAAATTTACATTTTCATTGGCATATTTGGTGTTAGACCATAGGCTGCGATATGGTACCATTACACCCTTAGGACTACTTGTTGTTCCGGATGTGTAGTTAATAACAGCTAACTCTTCTGGTTTATCTAAACGAAATGCTACATCATTTACGAAGAAACCTTTTTCGTACTTCTTTGCGAAGTAGTCGGATGAATTACTCACAAACTGTTTTAGATCTTCCGAATCTGATTTCAATAATGAGTAATCATCAAGAGAATATACGGTGTTTAGTTTTGATAGATTTGACTTATCCAAACTATTCCATATACCTTCATCGGCAAACAGAACTTTTGTATCTGAGTGGTCTACAATAAACTGTACACTTTTTGAATCGAATTCATTAAGAATACTTACAGAGACAGCACCATAAGATAGTGTAGCAAAGAAAGCTATAGCCCAATTTGCAGAGTTTTTACCGCACAAAGCAATTTTATCACCCTTTTTAATTCCCTCAATCTTAAAAAACTCGTGAAGTTGGTCTATCTCACGTGCAAAATCTTTGTAATATAGGGTTTTACCCTGTAGTTCGGTTAAAGCGGGGTATTCCCAGTTAATACGAATACTCTGCTCGATTAAAGCTAAAAAACTATTCTGTACCATTTGAAATTCTATTAATCTATTTCTTTTATGTTTCGGAATTGGCATTTAAAATATAAAGTTACATATTTTATAAAAACAAACAAATGAAAAAAGTCAATTTCATGATTTCAACAGCTAAAATTACACCTATGAAATTGACAAAATAAATGCTATTTTATCCAATTTTTGATAGTAAATTAATATTTTCAATACTAATTATAGTTATAATTCGAGTAATATTTCTTTTTCATTTATTTTTATCTTACTTTTACATTTGTATTTTGATATTTTTTTGGAAGTATCTTATATAAAATATAGAGAATTTTTGATAATACCTCAGTATTAATATAGAGTAACACATATATATTTATAACAAGACTAAATTAAGTTAAACCAAAAAACAAGTACTTATGTCAATTAACATTTCGAGAAGAAAGTTCTTAGAAACTGGCGCTATTGCAGCTGCCGGATTAACAGTAGTGCCTTCTAAGGTGCTAGGAAAGAGTATGGGATATAAAGCCCCCAGTGATAAACTAAATATTGCTGGTATTGGTGTTGGAGGTATGGGAAATGCTAACCTAAACCAACTTCAGAGTGAAAATATCGTAGGTCTTTGTGATGTTGACTGGAGATACAGCAAGAGGGTTTTTGACAAATATCCAAATGCAAAAAAATTCTACGACTACAGAAAGATGTACGATGAATTAGGTAAATCTATTGATGGAGTAGTTGTTGCAACTTCAGACCATACACACGCCATTATAACTGCTGATGCAATGACAATGGGTAAGCACGTTTATGTTCAAAAACCGCTTACACATAGTGTTTATGAATCGCGTCTTTTAACAAAGTTAGCCGATAAATACAAAGTTGCAACAAGCATGGGTAACCAAGGTTCTTCAGGTGCTGGTGTACGTCAGGTTATTGATTGGATTGCTGACGGACAGATTGGTGAAGTAACCAAAGTTGAAGCCTTTACAGACCGTCCTATTTGGCCACAAGGTCTTATGATTCCTAAAGAAACTCACAGAGTTCCAAAAACATTAGATTGGGATTTATTTATTGGGCCTACTAACAAGCGTCCGTTTAACGAAATTTATCACCCATGGAATTGGCGTGGATGGTGGGATTTCGGTACAGGTGCATTAGGTGATATGGCTTGCCATATTCTTCATCCAGTATTTAAAGGTTTAAATCTTGGATATCCTACAAAAGTAGAAGGTTCATCAACAATGCTTCTAACAGACAGTGCTCCAAATGCTCAGATGGTTAAATTTACATTCCCTGCTAGAGATAATATGCCAAAGGTTGCAATGCCTGAGGTTGAAGTTTACTGGTATGATGGTGGATTAGTTCCAATGCGTCCAGAAGGTGTTCCTGCTAATAAAAACCTGAATGATCAGGGTGGTGGTGTTATTTTCCACGGAACTAAGGATACACTTATTTGCGGATGTTATGGTGTTAACCCATGGTTGGTATCTGGCCGCAAGCCAAACTCTCCAAAAACTCAACGTGAGGTTACTCTATCACACGAAATGGATTGGGCACGTGCAGCTAAAGAGTCACCAGAAAACCGTGTTGAAACTGCTTCTCCTTTCTCTGAAGCTGGTCCTTTCAACGAAATGGTAGTTATGGGAGTTCTTGCAGTTAGACTACAAGCCTTGAACCAAGAGTTAGAGTGGGATGGTGAAAAAATGGAATTCACTAATATTTCACCTGATGCAACAATTAGAACAATTATCGAAGATGGCTTTAAGATTACAGATGGCCACCCAACATTCGATAAAACTTGGACAGAGCCGGTTAATGCTGTTGAGTATGCTAAAGAGATGATTAAGCATACATATAAGAATGGTTTTAAATTACCAGACATGCCTTAATTATAAATATAATAGGGGATAATTGAAATGTATTCATTATTCCCTATTTACTTTTATTAAGTGAACTATCAGTTAAATATAAAATTAGATTATTTATGAAGAAAATTATTTTTGCATTTACAATAATGGCCGCTACAACATTTTCAGCTTGTGGTGGAGGAACTCAAAAAGCACAGGAATCTGAAAGTACTGATGCTGTTTCAGAAACTCCTCAGTATACAGTAGTAGAAAATCCTCAGGTCGACTTATCTCAATTTGAGACAGACAGTGAAGGATATATTGTTATTTTCAATGGTGAAGATTTTACCGGATGGCGCGGATATGGAAAAGATTCCGTTCCAGGTAAATGGCAAATTGAAGATGGTGCCATCAAGTTTAGTGGATCAGGTGGTGGCGAAGCACAAGATGGTGATGGTGGTGATATTATCTTTAGTCACAAATTCAGCAACTTTGAACTTCTACTAGACTGGAAAGTGTCTAGAGGAGGTAATTCGGGTATATTCTATCTTGCTCAAGAAATTTCTACAACAGATGAAAATGGTAACGAGAGAATGGAGCCTATCTACATTTCTTCTCCTGAATATCAGATTCTTGATAATGCAAATCATCCTGATGCTAAATTAGGAAAAGATAATAACAGAATGTCTGCATCTCTTTATGATATGATTCCTGCTGTTCCTCAAAATCAAAATCCTTTTGGAGAGTGGAACACTACTAAAATTATGGTGTATAAAGGCACTGTAGTTCATGGACAAAATGAAGAGAATGTTGTTGAATATCATTTATGGACTCAACAATGGACTGATATGCTTCAAGCAAGCAAATTCAGCCAAGATAAATGGCCTTTAGCGTTTGAATTACTTAATAATGTTGGCGGACCTGATAGAGAAGGTTATATTGGCCTACAAGATCATGGAGATGATGTTTGGTATCGCAATATCAGAATTAAGATTTTAGACTAAGCAAACAGATAAAGAGTAAGGCATCGTATAGAAGTCTTGCTCTTTTTTTTAACTATCGAAACAATGAAAAAATATTCAGTTTTATTTAGCGCATTCTTGTTAAGCTCTCTATTTATTTTAATGGGATGCAATCAAGGACAGCAAAAAGAGTCGGAAGCAGCTACTGGCAAAGATATTTATCTGCAACTTTATTCATTAAGAGATGATATAAAGGCAGACTACACCGGAACCATTGCTGCAGCAGCAGAAATGGGATATACAGGTGTAGAAGCAGCAGGCTATAATGATGGACAATTTTATGGAATGTCTCCTGCAGATTTTAAAAAATCTATAGAGGATGCTGGTATGGAAGTTCTTTCTTCACATGCAGGCAGACCTTTAGCAGATCCTGTAGCAGACACAGACTGGGAAGCTACTTGGGCATGGTGGGACACCGCAATACAGGCTCATAAAGACGCAGGAATGAAGTATTTGGTTGTAGCATGGATACCAACACCTAAAACATTAGTTGATCTGCAAGCATATTGCGATTACTTTAATGAAATTGGAGAAAAGTGTAATGCTGCAGGTTTGAAGTTTGGTTACCATAACCACTCTTTTGAATTTGAAGAAATAGAAGGAAATATTATGTATGACTATATGATTGAGAATACAGATCCTTCTAAAGTATTTTACCAAATGGATGTATACTGGGTTGGTGAAGGTGGTCATGATCCGGTTGACTACTTCAATAAATATCCCGGACGTTTTGAACTACTTCATATTAAAGATGAAATGGAGTTAGGTAAAAGCGGAAAAGTTGATTTCGAAAACATCTTTACTAACGCCGAAAAATCGGGTGCTAAATATATGATTGTAGAAGTTGAAAGATATACAGGCACACCAATGGATGGAGTTAAAGAAAGCTATGATTATTTGAATAACGCTGAATTTGTAAAACAGAGTTATTAGAATAGATTATTGGTTTAAATAATATTTTAAATCCCCGGCCTTTTTATTAGGTTGGGGATTTTTTTTGCTTTATTATTTACAACAAATAGTTATTGAGTACTACTCAGTAATTATATGTTATGAGATAATACATATATTCTTATCTTTTTTCTTAGGTATTTATAAAGAAAAACGGCGCATAAAGTTGATTATAAACTATATGCGCCGTTAGAGTTGTTGTCCCACAAGGATTCGAACCTCAACCGGCTGAACCAAAATCAGATGTGCTACCGTTACACCATGGGACAATCCTTTATTGCTTCGTGAAAAGCAAGTGCAAAAGTATAATATTTTTTTTAACGTTCCAAATATTTAGTGATCTATTTGTTTAAAAAAATGACACTTTTTGATTTCTACACAAGAATCAATAAAAAACAGAATTGCTAAATAATTATTCTGCAATAATTAAGAAATAATTCTTTTTGCCTCGTTGTGCAACAATAAATTTATTTCCAATAAGATGTGATTGATCAATTGTATCGTCGAACTGTTCCAACTTTTCTTTATTAATCATAACACCACCGGCATTAACTGTTTTGCGAAATTCACCTTTAGATGGAAATACTTCAGCATCTTCGGTTAAGAGATCTACTGCTTTAATGCCAGAAGATAACTTATCTTTAGAAATTGTGAATTGTGGCACTCCTTCAAATACTTGCAGAAACGTCTCTTCGTCAATATTTCGTAATGCTTGTGATGTTGACTTGCCAAATAAAATCTGAGAGGCATCAACAGCCATTTCGTAATCTTCCAACGAGTGTACCATCACGGTTAACTCTTTGGCTAGTCGTTTTTGCAATGGTCTTTGGTGAGGAGCACTCTCTTGTTCAGCAATAAGAGAATCTATTTCTTCTTTTGAAAGAGATGTAAATATCTTAATATATTTATCGGCATCAGTATCACTTACGTTAAGCCAAAACTGATAGAATTTATATGGTGAGGTATAACGCCTATCTAACCATACATTTCCACTTTCTGTTTTACCAAATTTACCACCGTCAGCTTTTGTAATGAGAGGGCACACCAGTGCAAATGCTTCTCCACCTTCAACTCTACGTATAAGCTCTGTGCCGGTAGTTATATTTCCCCATTGATCAGAACCACCTAGCTGAATGCGACAACCTTTTTCGCGATATAGATGAAGAAAATCGTATCCCTGCAGCAATTGATATGAGAATTCAGTAAAAGACATACCTTCTTTAGATTCTCCGCTCAAACGTTTCTTAACAGAATCTTTAGCCATCATATAGTTAACAGTAATATGCTTACCTATATCTCTAATAAAATTAAGAAAGCTAAAATTCTTCATCCAGTCGTAATTATTAACCAACTGAGCCCTGTTTGGAATATCACTTTCAAAATCAAGAAACTTAGCTAATTGCTTCTGAATGGATTCCTGGTTATGACGAAGTGTTTCTTCATCGAGCAGCTTTCTTTCGGCCGACTTCATAGATGGATCTCCAATCATTCCGGTTGCACCGCCAACAAGGGCTATTGGAGTGTGTCCTGCACGCTGAAAGTGCTTCAGCATCATAACACCTACAAGGTGTCCAATATGTAAAGAGTCGGCTGTAGGATCGATACCTAAATAACCCGATGTTCTCTCTTTCTGTAACTGTTCTTCTGTACCCGGCATAATCTCATGTATCATACCTCTCCAGCGAAGTTCTTCTACAAAATTCGTCATAATGTATAAATCTGTCATTTATTTATTTAGAGGTGCAAAGATAATAAAAAAAATAATCGATATAAGTCGATTAAAGAATTCGCGATTGCAGTAAAACTTACTACCAAAAGATAAAATGATAAAACTACATTTCGCATATCATAAGAAAAAGACACTTCGCAATATACTTTTTAGTCATGTGCTGATATTTTTTTTAAATAATGTTGAATAAAAACGACAACACCATGAAAAAACGTCACTTTTTAGTTAAAATGATCATTAAAATAGGCCTCAAGTCTTAAGATAAAATTTGACCATATATATCGTTGATATACAATACTATATATATATCGTTATGAAGATTTAATTATAATTTAACTAATGTTAATGAAGATTCAGTCATAACGATTGCAGATTTAGGACAAATGAAAAATTGAAACTGTCCATATTTTTACACAAAAAATTAGGCGATATGAAACGTTTATTCTTTTCGATTTTTATCCTTATCACTTTTTATTCTTTCACTTTTTCTCAAAGCGTGGGAATAAAAACAAACCTGGCACACTGGGCAACTACTACACCTAATATAGGAATGGAGTTTGCTCTAAGCAGAAAATATACAATGGAGATAATTGGAGGTATTAATCCATTTGTTTTCAAAGATAATAAAAAAATTCAACACTGGATTGCTCAACCTGAGTTTCGCTACTGGACATGTGAAAGTTTCAACGGACATTTCTTTGGTTTACATGCACTTGCGGGTGCATATAATGTAGGAGGAGTTGATGTTCCTATTGGCAGACTAAAAGATCTTAAAGACTACAGATACGAAGGGTGGGGTGCCGGTGGCGGAATAAGTTATGGTTACCAATGGATAATATCACCTAGATGGAACTTTGAGCTTAACCTTGGTGCTGGATATGTACATTTCAATTACGACAAGTTTCCGTGTGTAAAGTGCGGTGAAATTCTGGAGGAAGACGCAACAACAAACTACTTAGGAGTAACAAAAGCTGCTGTATCATTAATATTTATGATTAAATAAAAGTGGTAAAATGAAAAACGAAAGTTTAAATCAACGTATAAGCAAAAGTATAATTATAAATACAGTAATACTTTTTGCCCTACTATTTGCAACTACAAATCAAATGCTTGCTCAGAATCGTTATTCCAATCAGGTTGCTGTAGAAAATGTATCCATTGATAAAAAAGATAACAATACAAATATCTCAATGGATATAGATTTTGAAAATTTGGGCATCGACAAAAATGAAATTATAATAATAACACCGATTATTGCTTCAAATCAACAAAATAACAGCATCGAACTTAAGCCTTATGCAATAATCGGAAAAAGAAAACATAAAGTACTTAACAGACCTTTTTCATGGAAAGGAAAAGCAGAAATTGCAGTACCACTACAAAATAGGATATTATACAAAGCCAGTAGCAAACAATCTATACAATATGTAGCTTCCATTCCTTACGAAGAGTGGCAAAGAGATGCACGACTATTATTGAAAACTGAAGTTGTAGGTTGCGCAGATTGCATAGATATTGAGCCAGATAAAATTCTTTCCGATAGAATACTAAGAGAACAGTTTGTTCCTGAATACAGCTATACATACATCGTTCCCGAAGTAGAAGAGATAAAACAACGCAGTGAAACATACAGTGCTTACCTGAATTATATGGTAGGACGTTGGAATCTTTTGCGAGAATATAAAAATAATGAAACAGAACTGAAGAAAGTTGAAGGAATTATTATGGAGATTAAAAATGATCCCGACCTAACGATATCTGATTTCACAATAACAGGCTATGCATCACCCGAGGGATCAAGTCAGAGCAATCTTCTGCTATCACAAAGAAGAGCAGAGTCCTTTGCCACATTTATAGAAGGCAAGTACGAATTCGATGCTAATCAATTTACAATAAAATGGGAGGGTGAAGACTGGAATGGTTTAAGAGAAGCTGTTGCAGCATCAAGCTTAGCAAATAAGAATGATGTAATAGAGATAATCAATTCAGTTTCAGATCAGGATGCACGCGACGGACGGATTATAGCACTTGACAATGGTGTTACTTACAGGAGGTTATTGAACGATTTTTACCCTCCACTACGCAGAAACGACTATAAGATAGCTTTTGTGTCGCGACCGTTTGATGTGGATGAAGCCGCCGAAGTAATAAAAACAAGGCCCAAACTACTTAGCCTTAACGAAATGTTTCATGTGGCAAATACATTCCCTGCCGAGAGTGCAGAGTACAGAGAGGTATTTGAAGTGGCAGCCAAAACATTTCCCGAAAGTGAAACAGCCAACATAAATGTGGCAGTAACAGAACTAAACAACAATAATATTGATGCAGCTCTAGAGCGATTGGAGAAAATGAAGGACAGTCCTGCAGCTTGGAATATGCTTGGAGTAGCCTATGCCCAAAAAGATATGGACGAGCAAGCGGAAGAATACTTTAACAAAGCAATTGAGCAAGGAGATGAAGATGCTTTGCACAACTTGCAGCAGTTAGAGAGATACTTACAAGACAAATAATTTTTCATACATAAAGAGATATTTCAAAAACAATTTATTCACTTTTCTAAAATTAATTCAACATGAAAATTTTAAGAATTCTATTAGTATTCGCCATTGCATTTGGTATGATGGCATGTAACAATGAAGAGGTGCCCCAGGTAAATGATGGTCCCGAAGCAACAATATCTGTAAAGGTATTTCCATCAAGCAATAGTCCCGGCTTACGTTCAGTTGGAGATTTATCTGGTGATAGTGCTACAACATCACCTGGACTTCTTGCAGAAAGTGCAATCAAAACTTTGGAAGTTTGGATTTTTGAAAATGGCAATCTAAAAGGTTATCAAAAAGGTACAGGAAATGCAGTTGAAAAGATCGAAACTTTTGCTGGTTTGATGAAAATTGTAGTAGTAGCAAACGCCAATATAGGTTCAAAAGATACTCTTGCTGATCTTTTAGATGCAGTTAAAACTCTTCCTGCTAAAAATGTTATAGAGGAAGACGGAACAGGGCTGGTAATGACAGCAGAACCGTTCGAGTTAACACTCAAACCGGGTAATAATTATTATGGATATGTTTTAGCTGACGTAACAGCTCTAGTTACACCTACTTTCCATTCAGCAACAGCTCTTCCAATTACTCGTGTAAATGCACGTGTGGCATTAGTTAGCGTAAATTTGGAATACACCAATGTACCTGAAAATCAGAAATTAGTTTTTGATGCTTTAAAGGACGTTCAAGTAGCAATGTTTAATGTACCAAATAAGACTAATTTATTTGGAACTCCATTAGCAATTAACGCTGATTTTCAATTTGGTGCAAAATGGAAATCTCTTGACGGAGCTTATGTGGGCGCAAATGATAGTGAAAGTACTGCAAATACAATTTTATGGGATGAAGTTGTTGATGCTAATGCTTTACCTATAGTAAAAACTAAAGCACCTTTCTACTATGTAAACGAGAACACTTCTACAACAGCTGGTCAGGAAATGTTTATTGTACTGCGTGCAAAAGTATATAAAGGAAATGATGTGGTTCTAAACCTCGAAGATTTATACACTGATGCCGAAGGCTATACTTACTATCCGGTATGGGTTAACGTAGATAAATCTGGATATAGTTACGCTGAAGGTTATGTTGCAGATGGTAAAGTTCTTAGAAATACTCAATATAACATCAGCTTAACTTTAAAAGGTTTAGGCAGACCAAATATCGACGAAGTTGACGAAGCTTGGCTTGACGTAAAGGTTGAAGTTAAAGATTGGAAAGTTGTAGATCAAAATGTTGTTTGGGGAACACCTCCAGTTGCTCCTTGAGTATTTACAAACAACTGTTTTAACAGTGAATAGTCGTGTAAAACTTTACTGTTAAATCCAACAAAACCACCGCGGTAGGGGAGTGATACCCCTCCGCGGAACAAAGAAAACTAAAAAGAGATTAAGATGAACAACAAGAACAAATTCAG
>Ga0209075_1000006_pt1 | contig 149350 bp, 136 predicted proteins | sample Stecom2011_FD_187523 | JGI IMG/M metagenome (GOLD analysis project Ga0209075, IMG submission 187523) | Agricultural soil microbial communities from Utah to study Nitrogen management - Steer compost 2011 (SPAdes) (version 2) | ecosystem: Environmental > Terrestrial > Soil > Agricultural land... | reverse complement strand
AACTTGACGTTATATGCCTGAGGCGAGCCACTTAGTGCGACTTCTTATAGAGCCTATTGGCAAAATGAGGTGCAAAATTAGATAATTTAATTGTAAATCACAAACTAATCATCTGATTTTTTCGAGATTATTATATGCATTTCCAATATTTTCAATTATATCGGAAGCAACAAATGATCTGGGATTAATTGATTTGGTTGTAAAATCTGCAGTCATACCATGAATGTAAACCCCTACTTTTGCGGAATCAATAGGATTATATCCCTGAGCAAGCAGACTTGTTATAATTCCGGTTAAAACATCACCGCTTCCGGCTGTTGCAAGTGCAGGAGTACCTGTACTGTTCATATAAATATTTTCAGAATCTATGATTAAAGTATATGCACCTTTCACAACAATTATCAAGTTATACTTTTGTGCGAATAACCTTGTTTTCTGAATTTTATCATAGTCGTCGCTCCATCCACCAACCAATCTTGAAAGTTCACCCGGATGTGGAGTTAATATAGTATCAGGTTTCAGTAGTTCTATCCAATTGTGGTTCGAGGAAAGAATATTTATTCCATCTGCATCTATAACCAATGGTACTTTATTATTAATTAAAAAATCGTGGAGTGCTTTTTTTGTCTCTTCATTTTGTCCCATTCCCACTCCAATACCAATTGCATCAGGCTTAATTTCGAAATCAATATTGGAGATATATCTTTCACCTCTATCCTCTATTGCCATCGCTTCGGGAAAATTGATCTGAATAACCTGTACACCACACTTTGGCATATACGCGGTAACTAATCCACACCCTGTTTTCAAAGCAGCCCTCGAAGCTAAACAAACTGAACCACACTTTCCAAGACTTCCACCCACTATGAGAGCATGACCTACAGTACCTTTATGTGCAAATAAATTCAGGGGCTTAATAAGTTTCGATATCTCACTTTTCTCAGTAAAGTAAATATTACTATCAGATTCGGAAATTGCTTGTTCATTCAATCCAATATCAATTATAGTAACATTACCAGTAAACAAGTTATTTTCCGGTAAAAACAGAGCCAGCTTTGGTATTTGAAATGTTACTGTTTCTGTGGCTTTAACAGCAAAAGTTGTTTTTCTTTCAAGAAAGAGACCGCTAGGCACATCTATACTGATAACTTTTGCGCCACTCTCATTTATTTTCCCAATTACAGATTCAGCAATTCCGGTGACATCTCTCGAAAGTCCGGTCCCGAAAATCCCATCAATAACCACATCATATTTACATATATCTGGTATTTGATCTTCATTATAAATTTTAATTATTGAAATATTCTCTGCTTTAGCACGGCGGAAATTATGAGCACAATCTTCGCTATATTGATTCTTATACTCAACAATACACACCTTTACACTGTAACCCGATTTATGTAGTAAACGGGCAATAAACAACCCATCTCCACCATTATTCCCTACTCCGGAAAAAATAAGTACAGAAGTGCTTTTATTAGAATATTTCTCGATGAACCAGTTGTAGAATGCAGTAGAAGCCCGCTTCATTAACTCAAGCGAAGAAATAGCTTCTCTTTTGATGGTCTCGGCATCTACATACCGAATCTGTTGTGAAGTGAGTATTTTCATAGATAGATCTTACCATGAAGAGTGCGCAGGATGAGACTCGAACTCACACGCCGTAACCGGCACTACCCCCTCAAAGTAGCGTGTATACCAATTTCACCACCTGCGCTTGATAAGGTGCCCGGAACAGGGGTCGAACCTGCACGTTGTTGCCAACACTAGTCCCTGAAACTAGCGCGTCTGCCAATTCCGCCATCCGGGCGTCAAATTTACAATTAAAAGAACGTTTTAATTAATATTCTATTTTGCGGATGCAAAGATAGAGGATTTTTCAAACTGTTACCAACATTTTCAGGATTTTATTTAAAAAAAAGAGAGCTATCTTTCACAGACAGCTCTCTTCGTCCACAATGAATGTTATAATGAATGTATAATAAAAATAATGAATCTTATAAAGTAACTGGTGTATAAGAACTTCTATAGCTTCTTATCCTTTTTCTTGCAACAGCAGGAGGTTCATTTTCCCTGTACTCTTCCAACACATCGCTCACCTCAACCGACTTACCTGCAGGTACTGCAATTTCTACTGTAATACTCTGTTTGCGATACCCTTGTTCAGCTGGTACAGAGAAAAACTCCGGCAATAATATGACTGAATCTTTTTGAACAATATTATAGCTGAATTGCTCAGCATCGCTCTTTGCCTGACGTAGATCATTTCCGTATGATGCTGCAATCTTCCTCACATGAAAAAGTGAATCAGTGCTTTGTCTTATCTGCAGATTTATGGAGTTAAAGAGTAATGAATCTTCGTTTACATTTTTATATGGAAGTTCATCTATTCCAGGATTATATCCAAAACCGAATCTATATTCTGCATAATCATTACGATATGGCTCCATCTCTATATATAATTTTCCAGAAGAGGTAGGATTCAAGACCAAAGTCTCTTCATCAGAAGCTTGTGCTTTGAATTTATCAGCCACTTCAGATGCAAGTATACCTGACATAACAAGACCCGAGAACCACAATATTGAGACAACAACACCAATAAACGGGCGTGATTTAGCTTTCATAACACGGCGTATAATCCATATTATAATTGAAATAATAGGTACAACTGTAAGAGCTATTAAAGAAGCTATCAGAAGGTTATTTTCATATCCCGGATCAATAAAAAGCGACTTAAGCGATATTAGCTGTGTGCCTGCAAAAAACAGACCTCCAAAAACTGCAAGTAGTGTCAGTGCAAATATTCCGGCAAATGTAAAAAACACTATTTTTAAGAGAACCATAAAGACATTCATACATCCAGATCTTTCTGAACTAGCCGAATCTGAATATTTCCTCTCACTTTTCGGAGGTTCAGGAGGCATTTGTGTATTATTGTTCTTGAAACTGTTCTCAGAACCAGTATTATCAGCTGCATTTTTGGATTTAGTGCTTGCAACATTATCATTAACCCTGTTTCTGATATTTTTTATATAGTCATCTTCGCCCATCATCTCGAGCTTCTGTTTCACTGTCTTAGCCTCAGGCACAATAGCCCAAAGCACTAAATATAACAATAATACACTGCCATTTATATTCCAGTTAAAATCAACATCCTTAAAAAGGTGACTCAGTGGAAAAAATGATATGATTCCAAATATATTTATAAAAAGAGGCAATATAAAAATCAGACGGGGTATCCATGACTCAATCTTAAAATAAGCTGCTATACCACCACAAATACCTGCTATATACTTATCATTTGGATTTCTGTAAAGTCTCTTAGTCACATTAGATTCAAGCGGTTTAGCTTTAAGTACAATCCAAAGAATTATATATACCCAGAATAAAATCCCGAAGAAAATCACAAACAACAGTCTAATCCATGTTGGATCAATTTTAAAATAATGTGCAACTCCACTACATACACCACCAATGATTTGATCTTTTGAGTTTCTGTTAAGAGTTCGTGGTTCTTCTTCAGACTTAAGTTCAGATTCTTCTGAAACCTCTTCATCTATTTTCTTAGATTCAGATTCTGAATCTACTTTATACTCAGTATCAAAATCTTCAGGTCTACCAATACTGTTAATTATTGATTCAACGTCATCATCAGTAATACAATTGATTCCTAATTTCAACCTATTTCCGAATAACTCAGCAATACGGTTCTCAATGTCGTTAACAATTTCATCACCACCATCCTCTTGGGAAAAATACTTTTTCAGGCTTTCGATATATTGCTTCAATATTTCGTAAGCAGTTTCTTCAATTGCAATAACTTGTCCCTGGAAATTAATATTGATTACCTTTTTCATACGATTAAATATATTTTTTGCAAGTATTCGGATTTATTCGTCGCCATTATTATCAGTTACACTCTCTACCCTATCTTCACTCTTTTCCTCTTCATCTGCTTCTGATGAAGCCTCTAAATCAGCACATATGTCATCAGATTTCTGACGAGTCAATGTCTCTACTCCTGTAGCAAGCTCATTCCATGTAGTCTCAAGGAGCGAGTAAAAAGCACACCCTTTTTCGGTCAGACTAAAATATTTTCTTGGGGGGCCAGATGTACTTTCTACCCATTGATAGCTTAATACTTCGGCATTCTTAAGCCTGTTGAGTAATGGATAAAGCGTTCCCTCCAGAAGTTGTAGACCGGCATTTTTCATCTCCTCAATGATATCTCCCGGGTAAGCTTCTCCTCTTTTTATTATTGAAAGAATACAATACTCCAAAACTCCCTTTCGCATTTGACTTTGTGTATTCTCTATATTCATGATCTTATTTATTTATCTTAAAATATACCTGTGCCCGATTTTTTTTTATACAAATATACTTTAAGCAAGGTATTATGCAATACAAAGTACCAAATGATTTTACTAATTTAACGTTATTTAGCAACAAAGATATTAAAAACAATTATTATTTAGCTATTCTAACACTTTATTTGTTGCAGCAAAATATTTAATCTATATTTGTAATACTAATTTAGAAGTTATGTCGCTAAAAGGAAAACATATAGTTTTAGGTATAACAGGCAGTATTGCAGCCTATAAATCAGCAGTACTTACCAGATTACTTGTAAAGCAAGGTGCTGAAGTGCAGATTGTAATCACGCCAGCAGGAAAAGAATTTATCACTCCTGTTACTTTATCAGCTTTATCAGGAAGAGCTGTGATTAGCGAGTTCTTTGCTACCGGTGATGGTACGTGGCACAGTCATGTTGACCTGGGCTTATGGGCTGATTTGATGATTATTGCACCTGCCACAGCTTCTACACTGGGTAAAATGGCTAATGGAATTGCTGATAATATGCTGATAACTACTTACCTCTCAATGAAAGCACCTGTATTTGCTGCTCCGGCAATGGACCTGGATATGTTTAAGCATGTATCTACTCAACGAAATATTCAGAGACTTATTGATGATGGTGTGCATATAATTGAGCCTGGTATAGGAGAGCTTGCCAGTCATCTCGAAGGTAAAGGCAGAATGGAGGAACCTGAGAATATTGTTGCAATACTGGATAAATTTTTCAGTTCAGATAGTGTAACTTCTAAAGCAGACGATTTAAATAAAAAAAAAATTCTGATAACAGCGGGACCCACTTATGAGCGTATTGACCCTGTCAGATTTATAGGCAATTTCTCTTCAGGCAAAATGGGTTATGCCATAGCGGAAGAGTGTGCCTCACGAGGTGCCGAGGTAACTCTTATTACCGGACCTGTTAATCTCACAGCAACAAATAAAAATATCAAAACTATTAATGTAGAATCGGCTGAGGAGATGTTCCAAGAATCTATGAATATATTTCCTCAGATGGATATAGCTATTTTATCTGCTGCTGTTGCCGACTACAAGCCATCTCATTCAAAAGACAAAAAGATTAAGAGAAAAGAGAGTGAGAAAATTACAATTGATCTTACTCCTAATCCGGATATTGCCGCCTCACTTGGGAAAATTAAAAGGTCTGACCAGCTTCTTATCGGTTTTGCATTGGAAACCAATGATGAAGAGGCTAATGCTATAAAAAAGCTGGAGAAGAAGAATTTCGACTATATAGTACTCAACTCTTTGCAGGATGAGGGAGCTGGTTTTGGAAAGGATACAAATAAGGTGACAATAATTTCCCGAAAAGGTGAAAAGGTGGCATTCGGATTAAAATCTAAGAAAGAGGTTGCAGTTGATATTATTAACACTGTTTTATTCTCAAATTTTCATAAATAAGTCTTTTATTTTTTGTACTTTAGTTCAATTCTTTTTATTTATAAGCAAACTACAGTACATCTATTGCCTCTCATAATAAGGCATAACATTTTAATGTGTAAAAACCACTAATAATGATTTTTAGAACTTCTCGATATATATCTGTTTTACTAGTACTACTGTCTACATTATCAGCATATTCTCAGATTTACAGATATCCTGTAAACATACCTCCTGCATTAAGTGGAGGTTTTGGGGAGCTTAGAAGTAACCATTTTCATTCCGGAATCGATTTCAAAACTCAACAGGCTGTTAACAAGCCCATTTTGGCTATTGAAGATGGTTATGTTTCAAGAATAAGTGTATCTCCGGGAGGATATGGACTTGCTCTGTATCTTGATCACCCGTCAACCGGACACACGAGTGTTTATGCTCACCTGAACAGTTTTTCGAAAGAGATTGCCGATTATGTGAAATCAAAACAATATGAGCTTGAAAGCTACAGTATTAATCTTTATCCCGAAGCAGAATTATTTCCTGTAAAACGTGGACAGCAGATTGCTTTGAGTGGCAATACGGGCAGTTCAGGTGGTCCGCATCTCCATTTCGAGATACGTGATTCCAAGTCTGAAGATCCTTTAGATGCTCTTGAATTTTTACCTGCAATAGCTGATACTCAAAAGCCCGACTTGAGAGGAATTGCTTTTTATCCTGTTAAAGACAGGGGGATTATTAATGGTTCAATAGACCCAATCAGAATTAATATCAGTAAGGATGCCAATGGTAATCCGGTGCGACTTGGCAGAACAATTAATGCATGGGGTCTTATTGGTATAGGAGTTAAGGCATATGATAGAATGAATGGTCAGAATAACATTTATGGGGTAAAGTATATCAGATTGTTTGTTGATGGTAACCCTGTCTTCAGCAGCACAATCAACCGATTTTCTTTCTCTGATACAAGAATGTTGAACTCTTTTATCGACTTTGTTGACTTCAAGAAGAACAGATCCTACTTTATGAAGTCGTTTATTGAACCTGGTAACTCCCTACCCTTCTACAACTCTATAAATAATGGGTATGTTGAAATAGATGAAGAAAGGGAGTATGACTTTCATTACGAACTTGAAGATCATTATGGTAACACACTGAGTTACAGATTTAAGGTTAACGGAATGCAACAACCTATTCAAAAAACAACTGAATGTAAAAACAGGATGTTGTGGAATACAGATAACTCCTATCTGGAAATGGGATTCAGCATTTATATCCCATCAGGTAACCTCTATTCTGATTTATGTTTCAATTACGAAAAAGAGAAAAACAGCAGCTACTATTCTGACATTCATTCACTGCATAACAATCCTGTACCTCTACATAACAGTGCTGATCTATGGATAAAACTAAATAGTGATACTCTTAGCAACAAGAATAATTATGGCATTGTCAGACTTAATGATAACGGCTCCGACAGTTGGGTTGGGGGCAAATATAACAGAGGCGGGATTTCAGTTTCAATAAGAGAACTGGGAGATAGTTATGCTATATCGGCAGACACTCAGCCACCTGTAATCACTCCTCTGGCACCGGAAAACTGGACTAGTCAGCGACGTATTCGGATAAGGCTTACTGACAATAAAAGTGGGATTGCCTCATTCAGAGGCGAGATCAATGGTGAGTTTGTGCTGTTTACTCACGATTCTAAATCATCTGTATATACTTATGATTTTGATGAATCGAGACTCCCTAAGGGAGAGAAGCTAACTTTAGTATTTACTGCAACTGATGCCGCAGGAAACAGCAGCGAATACAGGAAACAGCTATAATCCCAATGTAGCTTTCACAAGCATTATCTCTCTTTCACTACCTGTGTGCTTACCTTCTACATCTGATAGCTTCACACACTCCTGCCACTCCTCTTTTGCTGTCATTTTACAGCGAAAGAGCTTCATGACAATATTCATGCTTTTTATTTTTGATGAGACATCATTGGTAAGGTTAGTGCCAATTCCAAAAGTTGATCCTATTCGATTGTTGCAGTAATTCTTAATTTCTATTGCTTTATCTACATTAAGACTATCTGAGAACACCAGATACTTCATCTTTGGATTAATTCGCAACTCTTCATATCTGCGAATTACTTTATCAATAAAAACAAACGGATCTCCACTATCATGTCTCAGACTTGTAAACAATGCTGCATGTTTCTTACTGAAATTGCGAAGGAAAACATCGGTTGTATATGTATCAGTGAGAACAGTGCCAAGATCACCATCAAAAACATTTATCCAATCTTCCATTGACATATAATTGGCCATCTTATAGCCATATATTGATCCATGAAACTGAACCCATTCATGCGGATGAGTGCCTGAAACACTAAGGTTGTGCTTGTATGCCATGTAAACATTACTGGTGCCATATAAACTATCACCTGCATGTTGCTTAAGAAGCTCTGTAACTCTGTCTTCCACTTCAAAGCTAAACCTACGCCGCATTCCAAAGAGTGAAAATGTTATATCATGCTCTTTCATTCTCATCGCTTTTTCAATAGCAGCCTCCTCCATATACTTCCTGTCGGGATATTTTCCCATCTCCCTGAAAAACAGCTCTGACACTGTTGCAAGTATAGGAGTTTCCCAAAGTGTCACCCTATAAAGGAGTCCTTTAGCGTTTATATGTAGCTTTTTATCTTCAAGCCTGATATCAACCTCAGAGGGGTCAAATCTGAAACCTTTAAGGAAATCTATATAAGTGGGTGGTAAATATGGCATCTGTTGCCTGATAAAATTCTCCTCTCCTTGAGAAAGTGATAAAGTTGACATCTTCTCTATCTCTTTTTTCAGCAGTATGTCAAACCCATCAGGATAATCACCATTACTCCTATCCACAAATTCAAACTCTCCATGTGCTCTTGGGAAAAGCTTGGAATAAGCATAGCTTGTTGTAAACTTATAAAGATCTGTATCAAGCAGACTTCTAATAACACTCATATTTTACTGAATTAATGATATCAACTGTTGTTAAATAAATAATTAATAATCTTTTCAGATTAGCCGATAATTAAAATTATTAATAGTTAAAACATTTATAGTATAGATTCGTTCAAATTTATCCGATTTTAATATAACAATTTTGCAGAAACAAAACCATTGGATATCAGTAATAATCTCGTTATTCATTATTTGATATATAAATATAGGACAGAAGGTACTCATTATGCAAAACAGGTAATATAGTCATCAATATTGTATATCGAAATATTATTAAGACAATAGATTGGCTGAATTTTAATCTTGTTTGGCCTTTACCCTTGCCTTCTCTTCCTTCTAAATATATAAGGTATATAAGAAGAAGGTAAGAACAATGTAAGAACAATGTAAGAATAAGGTATGGGTAATGTACAGGTTGAATAGCGGTTCTGCAAAATAAATAAAGGGATGCAACTGTTTATTGCATCCCTTTAAAAAATATAATCAAATCAAAATTGTTTCAAATCATATCTTCAATATTCCAGACAAATGCTCTTAAGCCAAGGTTGGGTGACTCATTATCCAGATCTTTTAGATATTTCAATAAAAGTGGAACCCTGTCATCTTCTACAATTGTGAGAATTGAATTATTAACTGAAGGCCACGCATGAGAACCATAATGAGGAATTCCATTTTTACTGCCTCTGCCATGAACTTCTCTCCAGGAAGTAAATCCGCGTATATTTAATGTGTTCAGATTTTCAACAATCTCATCGTAGTGAGCCTGGTCTAATACAATCATTACTGCTTTCATAAATCTCTTTTTTTCATTTATTCTAACTAATTACTACCTGTTTTCCTCAATAACTAAACGATGTTTCTTACGTCTGCGACGAACACCATAACCCGCCATCATAGAATAAAGCGCAGGTATTAGTATAAGTGTAATAATTGTGGAGAATGTCATACCACCAATAATTGCTATACCAAGTGCACGCCACATTTCGGAACCTTGTCCGGTACCTATTGCAAGAGGTATCATACCCAAAATAGTAGTTAAAGTTGTCATCAATACCGGACGTAACCTCGAGCGTCCACCATGAACTACTGCTGTAATAATTGACATACCTCTTTCACGATTCAGGTTGATATAGTCGATAAGCACAATAGCATTTTTTACAACCATACCCACAAGCATGATAAGTCCCACATATCCCATTATTCCCAGTGGCTCACCGGTTATCGCAAGTAGAAGCAATCCACCCGTAAAAGCAAAAGGAATTGTAAGAATAATCATAAACGGATAGGTGAGAGATTCAAACTGAGATGCTAGTACAATATATACAAGAATTGATACTATCAGCAGAAGGAGTGCAAGCTCGGCGAAGGACTCTTGCTGATCTTCGAGAGTACCACCAATTTCTATCTGCACACCTGTTGGAACATCAATCTGTGCGAGAATTGCACCGACATCTTTAACTACCTCACTCAAGGCTCTGCCGTATATTGTTCCAGTAACTGTGACAATTCTTTCACGGTCCTGCCTGTCGATTTGAGGTAGTGAAGAAGATTCTACTACCGTACCCAGATCTCTTACTCTAACTCCAGAACCCATTGGGTTATAGATTAGGATATTTTCAATATCCTCGATAGATTGACGATATTGCTCTTCAAAACGAACACGTATGTTATACTCTTCACCATCTTCACGATAACGTGACATTACCAGACCGTTTATTCTGTTACGAACTGCATTAGAAGCTGTTGCCATATTAAGACCATTCAGTGAAAGTTTTTCGCGATCGAACTGAATCTGATATTCCATCCTATAATCCTTACGTGAAATAACAATATCTCTTAATCCATCTACTTCAGATAATTTACTGTTCAGTTCTGCAGCGATAGCATCTGTAACTGCAAGATCATATCCGAAAACTTTCACTGCAACATTGTTTCCTCCTGCCATTCCCATATCACCACCACCAGGCATCACCTGGAAGCGATTGAGTTCCGGCATTGAAGCGAGATCATTTCGCATCTCATCTGAAATATCATATATAGTTTTATCTCTATATTTAGCTTCCTTGAGTCGGATGTTATATGTCATAATATTTGGGGCATTATCCTGCATTGCTGCGTAAGTATCACCTTCACCGGCAGTACCAACTGAAAAAGAGATAATTTCAATTTCCGGATATTTATCCCTCAAGTTATTTACAATATTATGTCCAACCTCCCTTGCAACTTCCATACGTGTACCTGTTGGCATCTCAATAGTTAATCCTATACTATTATTGTCTGATTCAGGCATGAAGCTTGTTTTAAGAGTAATAGCGGAAATAATTATACTTATTATGAATATCACAACAACTCCAAACAGTGTTGTTCTCCTTCTTCTTGAAACCCAGTTTACCAACTTGCTATATCCATGATCAAGTTTATCGAGCGCAGGTAATATGTTGTTGTGATACCATCTGTCGAACCCATTCATTTTAATATCTTTTACTGAGCGCAACATATGTGAACTCATCATTGGTGTGAGAGTAAGTGATATTATCAATGAAAGAGAGATGATAATAGTAACCATCCAGCCCAACTGTTTAAACATAACTCCTGCAAAACCGCCTACCATTGTCATCGGCAGGAACACTGCAATAATGGTTAGTGTTGATGCGATAACAGATAGCGAAACCTCTTCTGTTCCATAAACAGCTGCCTGCTTTGGACGACTGCCTCGTTCGATATGAGAAGTAATATTTTCAAGTACAACGATAGCATCATCAACTACCATACCTATGGTGATGGAGAGAGCCGAAAGAGATATGATATTTATAGAGTTACCCGTTATAAAAAGGTATATGAATGATCCGATAAGCGAAATTGGGATTGTAACCATTACAATAATGGTTGCACGCCATCTGCCCAGGAAAAACAGTACTACTATACCAACAATTATCAAAGCCAGGAAAATAGTCTCAAGCAAACTATTGATTGATGTTTTAATGTAGTCTGATGTATCCATTACAGACTCAATCTCAATATCTGGTGGCAGAGACTTCTGCAGTTCAGGCAATGCTGCATTAACAGCATCTGCAATTGCAACAGTATTAGCCCCTGATTGCTTTTGTACAATTATACTTGCACTTCGTCTGCCATTAGTATAGTTTTCCTGTACTCGTGATTCAAGAGTATCGCTAACAGTTGCAACATCTCTTAGATATACAGGACGCCCCATGCTGCTTCCAACAACTATATCATTCAGATCTTTACTATTCTTGAATTCACCTTCAAGACGTAACATATAAGTTTGGGAACCTATATCGATGTTACCAGCAGGTACGTTTACATTTTCAGCAGCAATTACCTGTGCAATCTGTTCTAGTGACATGTTATATGCTTCAAGCTTGGCTGGTACTACATTTACCTGCACTTCACGCTGAGGGGCACCTCCTACCGATACAGTTCCTACTCCTGTAATACGATTTAAGGGGTTTGCAACCTGCTCATCAAGAATCTTATATAATGCATTGGCACTTTCTTCTGCTGTAGCCGAAAGGACTACTACAGGTATCATGTCTGAACTGAATTTAAGAATCATGGGATCTTCAGTGCCATCGGGAAGAAACCCCGATATTAGGGACACTTTATCTCTCACATCATTCATTACAGCATCCATATCGGTACCATAATCAAACTCAAGCATTATCATTGATAAGCCGTCTCTCGACTGAGATGTAATCTCTTTTAGTTTCTCGGTTGTATTTAATACATCCTCGAGTGGTCGTGTAACATTTGCTTCCACATCCTGTGCTCCCGCACCCGAATAGGTGGTCATGACCGACACAATATTAAGGTCGATATTGGGATAGAGGTCGATTGGCAACTGTCTGTAAAACAGAAGTCCAATCAGTACAACTCCGATAAAAATTAGTGATGTTCCCACGGGATTTTTTACCGCGGTTTCATATATTTTCATATATCTGTTCTATTTTATCCTATTTATATCTTAGATAACACATAATTAATTAATCTATCACTTCAACTTCCGAACCATCAATAAGGTTGGTATTTCCATGAATAATTACCTTGTCTCCGGCATTTAATCCCGAAATGATCTCATACTTGTCATCAATTCTTGCACCTAGTTGAACTATAGTATATTTTGCTTTACCGTTCTCTTCAACAAATACATAGCGGTCGTTTGATCCTACCTGCTTAAGCACTGCTAAATCGCTGAGCAGAGGACGGTCATTTGTTCCAAAATTCATTTTCACGCGTGAGAACATACCTGGACGAAGCTTCTGATTATTATTTGGAACTGAAACCTCAACTGTGAAAGTGTGTGATACCGGATCGATTGTGGGGTATATCAGGGATATCTTACCTTCAAACACCTCATCTCCAAGGGCATCAGCTTGTACTTCAACTGGCATTCCAATTTTTACCTGACTGTAAAATCTTTCGGATACATTAAGTGTAACCTTCACAGGGTTCATACTCTCAATTGTTAGAATTGGCAATTGCATTGCTACGTCACCCGGATCGTAATTACGAGCGGTTACTACTCCATTTAGGGGACTTACGAGTTTGGTATTTTCTCCCAAGTTATTCATTGCTGTTTCTGCAACATCCAGCTGAGTTTTTACCTGATCGAGCTGCTGTTTTGAAATACCTCCTACTTCATACAACTCTTTATATCTTTCGAAATCTCTCCTTAAAGTAGCAACCTGTGTTTCCTGTTGTGAATAAGTAGAAGCATCCATTGCAACAAGTACCTGACCTTTTCTTACTTGTGATCCAACTTCAACATAAATCTCACGAATACGTCCTCCCATTGCAGGAGCGATATTGTTTACCTTATCGGCCTCAACAGTTGCAGTAAATGTGGAAATCTGATCTACGGGAACCAGTTTAACCTCTTCCACACGCACTTTTGTCTTTTGTGATGCTTCACTTTCTGTGCTTTCGGTTTGTCCCGATCCACCACATGATAATAGCAGAGCAATCGACAGTAATGGAATAAACTTAAATAAGTTTTGCATTTTCATAAAGTTATATTGTTTTTATTTTTCAGTTTATTAAATATTAAATTCTAAATATTGTATATCACCAGTTAATATCTTCAATAGGTGCAATCTCATAACCGATTACCTTTTCCAAATCGGCCTTTGCAGCCAGATAGTCATATATAGCATTTCTGTTTTGAAGTTCTGCATTAAGAACGGCAAGTGCAGCTGCATTTACATCAACAATTGTTCCCATTCCTGTTTCATATCTCTTCAAGGTTATTTCGTGACCCCTGCGAGCCAGTTCTACAGAAGACTGTGAGGCTATTACCTGTTCTATATTTTTGTTTATCAGATCAAAATTATTTTTTATGGATAGCTTTAATGATCTCTCCAGATTTTTACGCTGTTCCCCTAGCTGGTGCAGTTGGATTTCTGACTGTTTTACATTATGATATCGCTGTCCACCGCTAAAAAGAGGAATTTGAAGTGTTATTCCAATTGTTGAATATGGATCCCAACGATAATCACTGAATCGAAAGTCGTTATTCTGACTCATATAAGTCCAATTGAAAGAAGTAACAAGTGAAGGTGCATACTGCAGCTTCTGTATCTCATATGCATTTTTTGCCTGCTGAGCCTGTAAATCGAACTGCTTAATATCACTATTCTGCAATAATGACGTATCTGCAGGTATTATAATGTTTGAAATTGTAGCTTCATATTCATCAAGTGATCCCGTTACTTTTAGTGGTAAATCACCATCGATACCCATTAGCATATTCAATTGAAGTTCTGCAATCTTTCTCATATTTTCTGCCTGCAGAATATTGGGGATCAGACTCTTTAACCTAACCTCGGCAGTAACCACATCATACTCAGCAACTATGCCCTGGTTATATCTATTTTTAATATTAACAAGGTTTAATGAGTCGGTCTCATATGTGAGCTTTAATACATTATAACTATCCTGAGCAAGTAATAGACTGAAGTAGGCTTTCTTAACCTGGTTGATAAGATCAATTCGCGAAGCTCTGGCCTGCTCCATTGCGAGTCGTATATCCACTTCGCTCATCTGAATATTCTTCCATAATGAAGGAACAACCAATGGCATATTCACATTAAGACCTGCAGTCCATACATTAAAACGTCCCATTTGAATTCCATCACCTGATGATTCTGGATCAGGTGACATCATTTTACCAAATACTTCTAAAATCTTAAGTTCTTCGGGAGTATAATCATTTGGATCTATATCACCCCCGAAACCAAATCCTTCATCAAAATATACTGTTTGCCTTTTAATTGCACGCTGATACGATCCAATTACATCCATCTGAGGAAATAATGCACCATATGCGCTTTTTTTAGCATACTCCTTCTTTTTAATTTCCATATCAGCCACTTTCACGGTGGGATTTTCACTCAGTGCAATTTCCAGTGCACTGTTTAAATCGATGTGCAAACTATCAGTTTGCTGAGCATTTGCAACGTTCAGTCCATTAAGACTGAGTAACATCACTAAAAGCATCATTAACATCTTTGGATTCATAATAGATTTATTCATCTTTCAACTTAAATACTTTATTTTATTTTTATACCTTCGAATCAATGAACTAATAAAACTCATTTATTAAACGACTTATCTCTATTAATTACTCTTTTCTTTTTCGAGATAAGCATCAATTATTTTTATTCCTTTCTCTGTCGATATGCCTCTGACAAAATTTATCATCATTGTCTTGAATAGTTCATTAAAAGAGAATGGTGGTTTTTCTATGTATGAGGCTCGTAAATAGGTGTGTGTGCTCTCTTCAACTAAAAATGCAGCTATCTTAATATTAAGATCTTCACGTATATATCCCTGATTAATACCCTTTTGCAAAAACTCTTGTAAGAAAATATTATTCTCTTCCATATTTTTCTGGATCAATGCTGCTACTTTAGGATAATATTTATATATATCCTGAAAGAATTTAGCATTACACTCGGGCATTTGAGACTGTATCTCGATAACTTTCAAGAAAACCTCAACTACATTATAATCATCAGAAAGGTATTCTTGAAAAGCCAAATTACGATCATCTCTTAGCTTGATCATTAGAGAAGTAAGGATATCCTCTTTATCCTTAAAATTCTCGTATATAGTTCTTTTAGATATTCCCAAAGATGTTGCAAGCTCATCCATTGAAACACTTTTTATGCCATATACGAAGAATAAATCTTCTGCTTTCTTTAATATTCGATCTTTTATTTCCATTTGCTGCGTTTTAAAATGCGTGCAAAGGTAATTAGTAAAACTTGAAAACTCAAAACAGTTTTCCAGGTTTTAACATACTTTATTATAAGATCTTTTCATATTTTACAATTTAAGTACATCTCTGAGGGATTTATAACCTGAAGCGCTGGCTCTGATTTGGTCTCCGTTGTTAAGTGTTAGCATTTGATTTTGCTTTTCGTATAGCTCAATGCGTAGTATTTTTTCAACATTTACAATATAAGATCTATGAACTCTTACAAATTTTGATTGAGGTAAACCTGCTTCATAATACTTCATAGTATCCTCTTTCATATATTTACCATGATCAGTAACTATTTTTACGTAATCACCATCAGCCTCAATATATATGATATCCTGAACAAGAATTACATGAATTTTATTTCCTACTTTCACGGCAATACGTTCTATTGCTTCTGAACCTTCATCTGTCTGTTCCGGATTTAGTTTAGTTTCATTACTATCTGCTTTGAAATCTGTATCTGGCTCTGTTTCTATTTTATTTTCCACAACAACCATTTTATAATGTATAAACTGAATATCAATAATATATAACAACAACCCTATGAATGCGTTCATTGGAATTATATCAACAAACTTCTCAATATTTTCACTTCCAAGAATATAGTAGGAGGTAGCAAAACTTAGGCCTACCCAAACTGCTGTTACAAGAATACCTAATGCAAAATAATTTATAAATTGCTGTATAGGTTCAAGTTTTACATAGTTAGCTGATGGAATTACTATCAATAATAATCTGCATATTCCCAAAAGCAATAATCCATCGATCATACTTTTCAGTAAAAATATATTGAAAGAGAATGAAACGAGTGGTTGATATGCGAGGGTGTTCAACACAGCAAAAATGGCACTTAGAAGTAAAAGTATCAACCATTGAATCTGTGTATATGTGAATATAAATTTCATTCTTTAATTTATGTCTATAGAATTGAGCATCCTCCGAATGTAAGATTTCCTTGCAGAATCAATTTCCTTGATTGATCAGTTTGAGAAACTAATCTTTTATCTTCAACTCCACCTAATACTGTATGAATTCTTGTTTCGACAAGCCAGCTGTCAGGTATGTATAGTTCTATTCCACCGAAAATTGCAGATATATCCAGATAGGTCTCCCCTTCAGGAAGTGTGGTTTTGCGAAGGTCAAGAACTACACCGCCAAAAACTGCACTTATACTTCCACCATTAAATACAGGGTCTAAAAATATACTTTCTGAGCCACCAAAAGTTACATTTTTATTAATTACACCATCTCTATTTTCTGTTGATTGAAATTGCATTGAACGGTTTCCACAACCTCTCATACTCCTGTTTCTGCCAGAAATAACATTAAAAACAATTACTATTCCAACTATAATTAGCAGTAATGGCCAATAAACATTCGTAAAATTATCTTGAATACCGCTTAAATAGTCAGGATATGCTTCTGCTAATCTGGGTAGTAGAAAAAATATACCTGCAATAAGCCAAATAAATCCAAAAGCAAAGTCTCTCTTTGAGAAGCTGATTACAGATAGTATAATAAATATAATAGGCCATGAAAAAACAACAGATCTGAGAACAGGGTCAATCCATCCAAAATTAAAAGAAAGAAATAGAAACCCGGCAAGTATAAGAAGTATTCCAAAAGTAATTCCTTGTACTTTTGGAGTTTCATTTGGCTTAAATTTTTTTTCCATATGTAAAAATATTAAATTGTTTAAAATTTATCAATTATCTTAAAGTATTTAGCTATGTATATAACACTACTGAAATTACATGACTATGAATTAAGTTTCGCAAAGATATGCTAAGAGGGTTACCATGTACAATAATAAATCGATGAACATCATTAATTTCCCCGACGAATGAAGTAATTTCTACTGTAAATAATAGCTTATTTTACAAATAATGATAAAATAGTTATCTTTGAAATTAATATCTCAAGAAGTTAATATCATATGAAAAGCAAAAGGTATTTTATATTCTCGGTTCTGGCGATTAATCTATTATTTTCTGTCGGTTGCACAGGAGGTAAATCTAATGTAACAGAGATTAGTGAAATTGTTATCAATGGAGAATCGATGATTGATGAAAAAGTAATTGTTGAAGGATTATGTACTCATGTATGTGAAAAGAGTGGTATGAAACTATTTCTGAAGGATGAAAAGAGTGATTTCACAATACGTGCTGAATCAAGTGCTACTCTTGGTAAGTTTGATCCTGATTGTGTGGATAAATATGTAAGAGTTGTTGGTACAATTGCTGCAGATGAACAAATTGTTAACAGTACTAATACTCATCACACTGAGGAGTGTGAGTCAGAAAATTCACAAATAATATTTCACATTGAAGCTGAACATTATCAGATAATCGAGTAAAGAAAATTATAAACTATCGCATTATTTTTATAATTTTGTGCATATTATTATTTTTACTGCACAAAAACAATCAAAATGACAAATAACAAGTTGCGTAAAGATGCCCTTGATTATCACTCTCAGGGGCGTCCGGGAAAGATTGAGGTTTTACCTACCAAACCTTATAACTCTCAACATGATTTATCTTTAGCTTATTCACCGGGTGTTGCTGAACCATGCCTTGAAATAAAAAATGATCCGGGTGCTGCATATAAATATACTGCTAAGGGAAACCTTGTTGCAGTTATATCAAATGGAACAGCTGTTCTTGGTTTAGGTGATATAGGTGCCGTTGCAGGAAAACCTGTTATGGAAGGAAAAGGTCTTCTCTTTAAAATATTTGCAGGCATCGATGTTTTTGATATTGAGGTTAACGAGAAAGATCCTGAAAAGTTTATTCAGATAGTTAAAGCAATTTCTCCAACATTCGGTGGTATCAACCTGGAGGATATAAAAGCACCTGAGTGTTTTGAGATTGAGGAACGCCTGAAAGCAGAACTCGATATTCCTATTATGCACGACGATCAGCATGGAACTGCTATTATATCGGCGTGCGGACTACTTAATGCTCTTGAGCTTAATGGTAAAAAAATTGATGAAATAAAGATTGTTGTTAATGGAGCGGGTGCTGCAGCTAATTCATGTACTCAACTATATATTGCATTAGGAGCGAAACTTGAGAATATTGTGATGCTAGACTCAAAAGGTGTAATAAGTAAATATAGAACAGACCTTAATGAGCGCAAGAAACCATTTGCAACTGACAGAAAAATAACAACTCTTGAAGAGGCAGTTAAGGGTGCTGATATGTTTCTAGGATTATCTGTAGCTGATGTGCTGACTACAGACATGGTAAAATCGATGAGTAAAGATCCAATTGTTTTTGCACTTGCTAATCCTAATCCTGAAATTTCTTACGAGCTTGCAATGAGTGCAAGAGAGGATATAATATTTGCGACCGGACGTTCAGATCATCCTAATCAGATAAACAATGTACTTGGATTCCCATATATTTTCCGTGGTGCTTTGGATGTTCAAGCAACATGTATTAACGAAGAGATGAAAATTGCAACTGTTTATGCTCTGGCTGAACTCACAAAAAAAACAGTTCCTGATGTTGTTAATACAGCATACAGTATCAAAAAGTTACGTTTTGGCAGAGATTATATAATTCCTAAACCACTTGATCCAAGACTTCTTACAACTGTTGCTCCTGCTGTAGCTAGGGCTGCCATGGAGTCAGGTGTTGCCCGCAAGCCTATCGAAAATTGGGAGGAATATGATCATAAGCTGCGTGATCTTATGGGTCTTGATAATAAGATGGTGCGTAGAATGTACGAAATGGCGCGACTAAATCCTAAACGTGTTGTGTTCTCTGAGACTAATCATCTTAATATGCTTAAGGCTGCGGAAAATGCATATGCTGAAGGTATATGTCATCCTATTTTATTGGGAAATGAAGAGAAGATTGCAAAGATCGCAAAAGAGAACCAGATTAGTCTTAATGGAATAGAGATAGTTAATTTACGTCACGATCGTGAAGAAGAGCGTAGATTGCGTTATGCAGAAATCCTTTCCAAAAAGAGAGAACGTCAGGGAATGACTTTTGAAGAAGCTGCTGAGAAGATGTTCGAACGCAACTATTTTGGAATGATGATGGTTGAAACCGGAGAGGCGGATGCAATGATAACAGGTGTATTCAGTAAATATGCCGACACTATTGAAATTGCTAAAGAGGTGATTGGTATCCGTGAGGGTCTTAACCATATTGGTGCAATGCATATAGTAAACACTAAAAAAGGTATGCTGTTTCTTGCTGATACTCTATTCAACAGACATCCTGATACAGATACTTTGATAGACATAGCTAGATTGGCTGATGCTACTGTTAAGTTTTTCAATCATGATCCTGTAATAGCGATGGTTTCCTATTCTAACTTCGGGTCAGACTCAGTAGGCAGTCCTGCGAGCGTTCACCAGGTTGTTAAAACACTTCACGAAAGATATCCTGAAATGGTTGTTGATGGTGAAATGCAAGTTAATTATGCCCTGAATAAAGAATTGAGAGATAAGAAATATCCTTTTACACGTTTACGCGATAAAGAGGTAAATACACTTGTTTTCCCTAATCTGAGTTCAGCCAATGCTTCATACAAAATACTTAAAGAAACTGGAAAGAATGATATAATTGGTCCTATTCAAATGGGACTAAACAAACCGGTACATATTTTAGATGTAGATACTTCTGTGCGTGATATAGTAAATATGGTAGCCGTAGCAGTTATTGATGCAATTGTTGAAGAAAATATAAGATTAAATAATTTATCAAGAATAATTTAGGTATCTTCATCATTCAATAGAAACATATCTAATAAACAATCAAAATATTATGTCAAAAAGAAAAAGATTTATGCTTCCTGAAACGGAAATACCAACACAGTGGTATAATATTACTGCTGAGATGAAAAATAAACCTTTACCAATGATCAATCCACAAACAAAAGAGGAACTCAAAGCTGAGGATCTGTTTCCATTGTTTGCTGAGGAGCTATCACGCCAGGAAGTAAACCAAACTGATACATGGATAGATATTCCAGATGAAGTAAGAGATAAATATAAAATATATCGTCCCACTCCGCTGGTAAGAGCAACTGAACTTGAGAAAGCACTTGATACACCAGCGCATATATATTTTAAAAATGAAAGTGTTAGTCCCGTTGGTTCACATAAATTGAACTCAGCATTACCACAAGCTTACTATAATAAAGTTGATGGAACAACTAACATTACTACAGAGACCGGAGCTGGTCAATGGGGTACCGCACTTGCATTCGCTGCCAAAGCATTTGGTCTTGAACTTGCAGTCTATATGGTAAAGATAAGCTACGAACAAAAGCCTTACAGACGTTCTCTTATGCAGACATGGGGTGCTCAGGTAATTGCATCACCAAGCATGTCTACCAAGGCTGGACGTAAAATCATTACCGACCATCCTAACTATCAGGGAAGTTTAGGTACTGCTATTTCTGAAGCCATTGAATTAGCAATGCAAACAGAAAATTGCAAATACGCTTTAGGAAGTGTTTTAAACCATGTTTCATTACATCAGACTATTATTGGACTTGAAGCTGAAAAACAGATGGAGATGGCAGATGAGTATCCGGATATTGTAATTGGTTGCTTTGGAGGTGGTTCAAATTTCTCAGGCATAAGTTTCCCATTCATGCGTCACAACTTCACAGGTGAAAAGAAAACACGTTTTGTGGCAGCTGAGCCTGCATCATGTCCTAAACTGACCAGAGGGGAATTTAAATATGACTTCGGAGATGAAACTGGTTATACCCCACTTATCCCAATGTTTACACTAGGACATAAGTTTACACCGGCAAATATTCATGCTGGGGGACTTCGATATCATGGCGCAGGTAGCATTGTTAGTCAGCTTCTTAAAGATGGCTATATTGAAGCAGTAGATATAAAACAGCTTGACTCTTTTAATGCTGGTGTATTATTTGCTCGTACTGAAGGTATTGTTCCTGCACCTGAATCAAATCATGCAATAGCAGCAGCAATTAATGAGGCTTTAAAAGCTAAAGAAGAAGGAAAGAAAAAAGTAATTCTGTTTAATCTTTCAGGACATGGCTTTGTAGACATGAGTGCTTATGATCAATTCCTCGCTGGTGATCTTACAAATCATGTAGTTTCGGACGAAGATATTAGTAAGTTTTTAACAGAAGTCTGATATAGCTGAAAATGAGTATTAACAAAGAGCTGAGACTAATTTAATCCAAAAAAATAACATAAATAATTTGGATATTACGTATAGACCATTTATCTTTGGAATACATAAATGATGAAGTTACTGCCGCATTGGTCGATTGGGGAACTCATCAATTACATTTTATAAACCGAGACTCGTTTTTGGTTTCAATGGCGGGCCGCAGCCTTCGGGATTCCGATTTATCGGAACAGCGGATTACAAAGAAACTAAGACACTCAAATCCTGTCAAACGGAGTTTCGTCTTATTCCACCGGTGCGGCTTCTTATAGAAAGCAGATTAGCAATATATTTAGTAATATTGCAATCTGCTTTTCATTTTATATACCACTTTTATGAATCTGGCAAAACAATATTTGGAGCTTTTTCTGGTTTTCTTCAAAATAGGAGCCTTTACTTTTGGAGGAGGCTATGCCATGATTCCACTAATACGCAATGAGGTTGTCAATAAAAAGAAATGGCTTGCTGATAATGAGTTTATGGATATGCTAGCATTAGCACAATCTGTTCCGGGACCAATTTCTTTAAACACAGCAATATTTGTAGGCAATAAAAGACTAGGCTTTAAAGGAAGTCTGTTTACTGGTGCTGGAATTATTCTCCCGTCCTTTATTATAATACTTCTTATTGCAATTGTCTTCACCCAGTTCAAGGACAACCAGGTTGTTGAACGCATTTTCAGAGGAGTTCGACCAGCAGTAGTTGCACTTATTGTAGCACCTCTTTTAGGTTTAGGTAAATCTGCCGGGATAAAAATAAGCAATATCTGGGTTCCAATAACAGTGGCCCTTTTAGTTTGGTTGCTAAAAATATCACCAGTATATATTATATTATTTTCAGCTATATTCGGGATTCTCTATTTTCTATTTATTAAACAAAAAACGAAAAAGTAAATGGAACTGACGGAATTATATTTGCAGCTTTTTATATCGTTCCTGAAAATAGGTCTGTTTGGCTTTGGTGGTGGCTACGCCATGTTACCTCTCATCCAAAGAGAGGTTGTTGACATACATGGCTGGATTAGTGTTAACGATTTTACAGATATAGTAGCTATTTCTCAAACAACACCTGGGCCAATAGCCTTCAACTCTGCCACGTATATTGGATACACAGCGATTACCGAAGCAGGATATTCAACAGGTTATGGAATATTGGGATCTGCAATCAGTACTTTAGCTGTTAGTATTCCATCATTAATATTAATGACACTGGTATGTCTGTTTTTCTTCAGACTTAAAAACAATCCTTGGTTACAATCTTCATTATCAGTATTAAAACTTACAATAATTGGTTTAATTGCTTCTGCAGCTCTGATGTTGATGAACGAACACAATTTTATTGACTATAAAAGCTGGATAATTTTTACAATTATCATGATTGCATCAATAAGGAAAGTCGATCCAATATTACTGATTGTACTATCTGGTATTGCGGGACTAATACTTTATTAATAAGATAAATATATTATTTGAACTAATTTATTTCTCAGTTATTACTTTATTTCTGTTACCTTTAATTAGAATTATCAATAAGAAAAGTAATATTGCAGCAATAACAACCCAAAACCACAATTCCACATAAAAGGGATCGTTACTATAATCAATATTGATATCCAACTCTTCAATATTCACTGTTTCAGACGAAATGACCGGATTTACTGATAAAAGGAATACAGAAATAATTACTATTACAGTCTTACGGCAAAAAGATGTGAATTTCATTTCATATTTTTTTTTGATAAGCGAGTCGCTCCGATCCATCAGAAACGTATATAATTCCACAATAGTGGAATCCTAAACTACCAAGAATCTTTTGCATAACAATATTATTTCTGTGTGTATCAACTCTGATATTCGGGCATTGAGTAAAACACCATTCAAAACATGCTTTAGCAACACCTTTCTCTTTACCCGATGATGCAATCCTGTGAACAGTGCCATATAGCTCGTCATTTAACCATTGGCCATCATAAATCTTCAAGTAAGTTGGATCTTCACCAATAATAAAACAAAAAGTACCAACAATTTCTCCTGCACTATTTTCACATATAAAACTGTGCCCAGCCTCTATCTCTTCGGTTATAAACTTCTCTGTAGGATAACCATTTATCCACTGACCTTCATTACCGGTACTGCGCATAAAATCACGGGCAATATCGTAAATCGGCATGATCTCCGGTAAGTCTTTATAAGTAGCAGGTCTGATTTTGGTAATCATCGCACTTAAAAAGGTTATTTTTTAGTTGATCTTTTTCCTGTAGTTTTCTTAGTTGATGTAGCTTTAGCCGTCTTAGTTTTTCCTTTATCGGCTGTTTTGCTAGTACCTTTCTTAGTTGTTGAACTTTCTGCAGATTCAGACTTCTTTGTTTTCTTGCTTTTAGATTTTTTATCCTTAGCGCTATCTTCAATAATTCTTTTACACTCCTCAAGAGTCAACTTTTTAGGATCAGTTGTCTTTGGTATCTTGTAATTTGAATTCTGATACTTGATATAAGGACCATACCTACCATTCAAAACCTGTAGATCAGAATCCTCCTCAAATAATTTAATAGTCTTCTCCTTATCTTTCCTCTCCTTATCTTCAATAAGCTCGATAGCTTCCTCTAATTGTATCTCGAGTGGATCAACACCTTTTGGAATAGACACAAATTTATTATTATGCCTGATATAAGGTCCAAAACGTCCAATACCAATAACAACATCTTTATCTCTAAACTCTCCTATATTACGTGGTAGTTCAAATAATTTTAATGTTTCTTCAAGAGTGATTGATTCAATCGATTGAGATTTTTGAAGAGATGCGAATAGAGGTTTTTCATCCTCCTCCGGAGTACCAATTTGCGCCATTGCACCATAACGTCCAATCTTTACTGATACCTGTCTGCCTGATTTCGGATCAACACCCAATACCCTTTCACCAGCCTTATGCTCCATACGCATATTTGCTGTCTCCTCAACAATCGGATGAAAGACATCATAGAAATCAGATATTGATTTATTCCACTTAGCTTTACCTTCGGCAATTTTATCAAATCCCTCTTCCACTTTAGCCGTGAAATTATAATCTATTATAGAAGGAAAATATTCTACCAGGAAATCATTCACAACAATACCTATATCTGTGGGGAAAAGCTTATTCTTATCTGCACCGGTAGTTTCAGTTTTTTCAGAATCTTTTATTTTTCCTTTTTTAAGAAGAAGGACATTAAAATTTCTTTTTTCACCATCAATACTTTTTTTCTCAACATACTCTCTGTTGATTATCGTTGAGATAGTTGGAGCATATGTTGAAGGACGTCCAATGCCCAGTTCTTCCATTTTTCTAACCAATGAAGCTTCAGAGTATCTGGCAGGACGTTGAGAGAATCTCTCAGTAGCAGAAACTTCCTGCATTTCAAGTACTTCACCCTTTTTAACCGGTGGTAATATACCATCCTCTTTCTCCCCATTCTCATCATCAGTACCTTCAAGATACACCCTAAGGAATCCATCAAACTTTATTACCTCACCATTGGCTACAAACTTACCATCCGTATTTGACACCGAAATATTGGCAGTAGTGCGTTCAAGTTCTACATCAGCCATTTGCGATGCAATAGTTCTCTTCCAGATAAGGTTATACAGTTTCTTCTCTTGAGCCGTACCCTCAATCTCATGTTCACTTATATATGTAGGGCGTATTGCTTCGTGAGCCTCCTGAGCCCCTTTTGATTTTGTACTATACTGACGAGACTTATGATACTTTTCACCATACTGATCTATAACCTCAGTTTTGGCAGTACCAATTGCCAAACCCGACAAATTCACCGAGTCTGTTCTCATATATGTGATCTTACCCGACTCGTACAGTCGCTGTGCAACCATCATAGTCTGCCCCACAGAGAAACCCAGTTTACGTGACGCTTCCTGTTGAAGAGTTGATGTAGTGAAAGGAGCAGCAGGTGATTTTTTTGCAGGTCTGGTTACAACATCCTCAATGGAAAAAACCGAACTCTTTAATTTCTCAAGAAGTTCCAGTGCCTCTTCTTTTGTTTTCAGACGCTTGTTATACTCTGCTTTAATTTCGTAAGTCTGTCCATTTTCCACTTTCGAGAAAACTCCAACCACCCTGTATGATGCTTCTGAATTAAAGTTTTGTATCTCACGCTCACGCTCAACAATTAATCTTACAGCAACAGATTGTACTCGACCAGCAGAGAGAGCCGGTTTAATTTTTCTCCATAATACAGGAGATAGTTCAAACCCTACAATTCTATCCAGGACACGTCGAGCCTGTTGAGCATCAACCAGATTCTTATCAATCTTTCTTGGGTTTTTTATAGCTTCAAGAATTGCATTTTTCGTAATCTCGTGAAAAACAATTCTCTTTGTATTTTCCTCTTTAAGTTCAAGAGTTTCGAAAAGATGCCAGGAAATAGCCTCACCTTCACGGTCCTCATCAGAAGCCAACCATACAGTATTAGCCTTTTTAACAGCAGCCTTCAGTTCTGATACTATTTTCTTTTTATCATCCGGAACCTCATAGATAGGTTCAAAGTTATTTTCAACATCAATACTAAAATCCTTCTTCTTCAAATCACGTATATGCCCATAACTCGACATTACATGAAAATCTTTTCCAAGAAATTTTTCTATCGTTTTTGCTTTCGCGGGTGACTCAACAATAACCAGGTTCTTTTCCATCAATTGTTCTTTTCTTCTTTAGCTTTTTGTAAGCAGATAGCTTTCAAATTAATGATTTAGCACTACTTTTAGGGTGCAAAAGTAGTAATTTTGTGGTTGCAACAACAGTTTTTTTAGAATTTCCTTGATTATTAAGTAATTTTCATAAGATAATAACACTATTTATTTTCATTTAATACCACCCCATAAATAGATGACAGCATTTCAGATAGCTGTGTTGAAAGTGATTTACGAACTCTCAACTTCATTCGGCACGATTCCTTAAAATCCTGAGTCCACTCCACCTCTTCAAACTGTTTTAATACTCTCATAACATCATTAAGATGAATGTATTCGAAATCGATTACTATAACATCATCAACAGTCCTTGTTATTATCTCTGCATTTGCAATTGCATCCGCTGCAGCCTCTCTATATGCTTTAATCAACCCCCCTGTACCAAGCAGTGTACCACCAAAATAACGTACAACCAGAATAAGCACATCTGTAAGTTCAAATGAGTTAATCTGTCCTAATATTGGTTTACCCGCTGTACCGGAAGGCTCACCATCATCATTATACCTGAACTCTTTTCGCTCCCACCCTAACATGTATGCCCAACAAACATGCCTGGCATTATAATATTTCTTACGATATTCCTCCAGAATCCCCATTGCCTCGTCAGCACTCTTCACGGGAAATAGAAATGATAAAAACTTACTCTTTTTTTCATTTATATATCCCTCAGAAGGTCCTGAAACGGTTTTATAGCTGTCGTCCATAGTTTTTATTCACTTTCTCATAATATAAACAAAAGTAGTATAATTATGAAATGTATCAAACTATAGTAAAATAGCAGAGATATAGACTTCAGCTGAAGTTGTTTCGTCTTAGTCTTTTAATGATTTAAATGTAATTGGATATGGAATAAATTAAGACTATCTAAACAGTACTGATTATCTCACATTTCATCTTGAGATATCCTATATATTACTTAGAAGTTAATAAATTGGCTCAAATTAACAGGTGCCTTTATTTAATAAATCCTCTTTTATACAGCAATAGTATCAATCATTTTATCCAAATTTAGGCTACGTGCAGATGCATCGAATATTTTCCTGTACTCACCATTAATTTTATAAAGATTCTCGTGCGAGCCACTCTCTACAAGATAACCATCCTTTAAAACATGAATCACATCCGCCTCAACAATCTGCGATAAGGAATGGGAAATTATAACCACTGTTCGCCCCTCCTTTATGGCATCAAGACTCATTTTAATATGTTCCGTTGCTATTGCATCCAGACTTGCTGTAGGTTCATCAAGGAAAATAATGGGAGGATTCTTTAAAAACAGTCGCGCAATTGCAATTCTTTGCTGCTGACCTCCACTTAGGTTTGAAGCATCAGTATTATAACCTTCAGGCAATAACAATACCTGTTCATGCAGAAAAGCTTTTTCTGAGGCTTCTATCACCTCATCATGTGTTGCATCTAACTTTCCATACAAGATATTGTCATATACTGTACCTTTAAAAATATGATTTTTCTGCAATACCAAACCGATATTATCCCTTAAAGATCCATTCTCATAATCTTCCAGTTCTATTCCATCAAGCTTAATCACACCATTATCAGGCTTATAAAACTTACAGAGAAGATTGATCAAAGTACTCTTACCTGCACCACTCAGGCCAACAATTGCAGTTGTCTTTTCTTTTTCAAGTGTTAGACTCACATCTGTAAGGGCTTTCTTACCATTTGGATAGGTGAAATTCACATTGTTTACTTCAAACTGACCTTCAACATCCTTTGCTTTTATATCTCCACCTACCTCAACAGCATCATCATTATCAAGCACATCAAAAAAACCATCCGCATAAATAAGAGCATCATTTACCTGGTCATAAATTCTATGAAGCTGACTGATTGGAGCCGAGACATTACGGAAAAGCATTATGTGCATCATTATGGCACCAATACCCATCTGTCCGTTCAGAACTAAATATACAGTAAGTATTATTATTAGTACAACCCCGATTTGTTGTATGAATGACTTCAAGCTCTCAAATACATAGCTCGTGCGACGTGTCTGCAGTTGGTTATCCAGCATCTCCATCTGCAGCTCATACTGTTTTTCACCCTCTGTTTTCTCTCGAACAAAACTTTTAATAACTGTGATTGAGTCGATAATATTAATGAGACCGTGATTTTTACGTTCACGCTGACCTCGCAATTGCATACGCCACCCTTTTAGTCGATATGCCTGTCGCTGACTAACAAAGAAATATACAGGAATTATTACAAGAGCCATCAGCCCTACATACATATTAGCATTAAACATAACCACCAGGGCAATTACAGCAGTGGAGAACAGAGGCAGGATATCAAGAAAAAAGTTTTGTACCAACCTAATCAGACTCTCAACCCCACGATTTATTCTGGTCTCCAGATAACCTGTCTGATTATCCGACTCCGCAAAAAACGACATCTTGTAAGTAAGCAACCTATCCACAGCCTTCTGAGACAGGTCGCTACCAACCTGTATTCGTATCTTCTCACCAAAATATTTTTGTCCAAACTGAATACCAATATTCAGCAACTCATTTGCAAGCATTATTGCAGAAATAATCAATAACAGCCTCATACCATTCACAATAGGATCAGGCTGACGCAGCAGCTCCTCCACACGATTTATTGTCTCGTTCACCAAAAGGGGATTCACCTGTGCGGCAAAAGATCCTATCAGTGTAAGTAAAAGTGTTCCTGCAATCATACCCTTGTAAGGTTTTACAAACGGCAATAGGTTTCGGAAAAGCGCTTTAAAAGATTGGGAATAAGTATCATTTTTTTTCATCCCCTGTTGGACTGTCAATGTACATTAAGGTTTAACTACAAGTCATTAACAAAGAAAAGCGACACCATTAAGGCATCGCTTTTTCTACATATATCTATTAATTATAGTCCTCAGAATCTTTTATAAGATCAGGGAAACATTATTTAATTCAAATCAGCATTTTGAAGCTCCACAGTTGCGGCATTTGAGACATCCCTCTTCATAAACAAGTGTCTCCTGACCACAAACAGGACATTTCTGGCCTTTAGCTTCAGTTTCGTTTGGCAGATATTTCTTAAGTGCACGCTCAACACCATTCTTCCATGTATTAATGGTTTCGCTATCCAGTTCAAGGCCCGATACCAACTTAATAACCTGATCAATAGGCATACCGTAACGAAGAACACCGGAGATAAGTTTTGCATAATTCCAGAACTCTGGATTAAACTTGCCATCCAGACCTTCGATAGTTACTTTGTAGCCACGGCGGTTCTGAAACTGGAAATCGTAGTGCTTTCTGCCATCATTATCATAAGCTTTAATGATTTTACCGGAAGTAACACTCTTAGGAATCATGATACCATCATCTTCATCATTGATACCGGTAAAGATTTCGTAAGGTCTTCCATTAAGCAAACCGATAAATGCAATCCATTTCTCCTTATTATTCTGAAATTTTATCACATCTGCATCAAGCTCGATAGGACGAGAAGTAACAACAGGTGGCATTTCGAAACAGTCCTCTGCTTTTTTCTTATCTTTTGTCTCAGCATCTCCGTTAGATATTAATACACCTGATCTTGAACCGTCACGATAAACTGTACAACCCTTACAACCACTCTTCCATGCCTCCATGTAAAGTTCTCCTACCAGATCCTCAGAAACATCATTTGGCAGATTAATTGTTACACTTATTGAGTGATCAACCCACTTCTGTACACGTCCCTGCATACGAACCTTTTGCAACCAGTCAACATCATTGGAAGTAGCCTTGTAATAAGGAGACTTAGCAACCAGTTCATCAATTTCGGCATTCGTATATTTTTTAGTAGTCGAGTATCCATTTGCTTCCATCCATGTAACAAACTTATGGTGGAACACGATGTATTCTTCCCATGAATCTCCATTCTCATCTACAAAGTCAATCTTAACATCCCTGTCATTAGGATTCACTTTGCGTCTTCTGGTATATACTGGAAGAAATACCGGCTCAATACCTGATGTTGTCTGAGACATCAGACTGGTTGTACCAGTTGGTGCAATGGTGAGACATGCAATGTTTCTTCTACCATATTTAACCATATCCTCATACATCTGGGGACTTGCTTCTTTAAGACGGTTGATAAATGGATTATTCTTCTCACGCTCTGCATCAAATATCTCAAAAGCACCTCTTTCCTTAGCCATTTTAACAGAGGAGGTATATGCATTAATTGCAACTTCGCGATGCACCTTCTCCGAGAAGTCATTTCCTTCATCAGTACCATATCTGATACCTAGTGCTGCAAGCATATCACCTTCTGCTGTGATTCCAACACCTGTACGGCGTCCCTGCAATGTTTTGCGCTGGATTTTCTTCCAAAGATTCCTCTCAGTAGATTTAACCTCTTCTGTTTCAGGGTCAGCATCAATCTTCTCAAGAATCTTATCAATCTTCTCTGCTTCCAGGTCAACTATATCATCCATAATACGCTGAGCCAACTGAACATGTTTGGCAAACAGCTCAAAATCGAAATAAGCATCCTCTGTAAACGGATTAACAACATATGAATACAGGTTGATTGCCAGCAAACGGCAGCTATCGTAAGTACACAAAGGAATCTCTCCACAAGGATTGGTAGATACAGTTTTGAAACCAAGATCTGCATAACAGTCGGGCACCGATTCTCTGACAATAGTATCCCAAAACAGGACACCCGGCTCTGCAGATTTCCATGCATTATGTACAATCTTTTTCCACAGCTTCTGGGCATCAATTGTTTTTTCATATTTAGGATTATCTGAATCAATTGGAAACCTCTGCTTGTAAGTCTTCCCAGCAGAAGCAGCTTCCATAAACTCATCATCAATTTTAACAGAGATATTAGCTCCTGTCACTTTACCCTGCTCCAGTTTAGCATCAATAAAATCTTCCGAATCGGGATGCTCAATTGATACGCTAAGCATTAATGCGCCACGACGACCATCTTGTGCAACTTCGCGAGTGGAGTTTGAGTAGCGTTCCATGAAAGGAACCAGACCGGTTGATGTAAGTGCCGAGTTTTTTACAGGCGATCCTTTAGGACGGATATGAGACAGGTCGTGTCCCACTCCACCACGTCTTTTCATCAATTGCACCTGTTCTTCATCAATACGGATGATCGCGCCATATGAGTCGGCACTACCATCCATCCCAATAACAAAACAGTTTGATAATGATGCAACCTGGTAATCGTTCCCTATACCGGTCATTGGACTACCTTGTGGAATAATATATTTAAAGCGATCAAAGAGGTCAAAAAGTTCCTGTTCGCTTAATGGATTTTTATATTTCTTCTCAATCCTGGCTATCTCTTTAGCCAGTCTCCAATGCATATCTTCGGGAGTCTTTTCGTAAATTACACCCTGACTGTCTTTAAGCGCATATTTGCTTACCCACACCTTGGCAGCTAGCTCATCTCCGCTGAAATAGTCCAGCGACGCCTTATACGCTTCGTCGAAAGTGTATGTCTTTTTTTTCATAAGCTGTTGGTTTAATAATATAAAATGATTAAAATTGGTGCTAATAAGCAAATACAATGAACATTTATTTTTTAATATCTGATATTTTTCACTGTCAGACTTATTTTGCCATGCAAGTTTATTGAAAGTTTATCAGAGCGCAAAATATTTACAAATATATTTATCAACAATCATGTGAAATTTTCTAAATTAATTTATATCAAGCTGATTATGTGCTATTTAAAAAAAACACAAAGACAAAATGTTTTCCAGACAGGAAAAGTATACTGATTTATAGATAGATAAAATATACAAGTTGATTAAAGTTAACAACCTATAAATATAAAGAAAAAAATCACTCAGCACCATTAACTCGCTGAGTGATTTATATTTCAGGTATAGTATTTGTAAAATTTTGTCTCTTTTTTATTCAATATACTTCACCGCACCCATGAATAAAATAGAACCCGTGGAATTTTCTCTAATTATATAAATGAATGGTCGGTTTGCATTAAATGTTGCTGTTCTGTCAGGCTGATAAGAGGTAGGTTCAATTCCTACTACCGTTACTGCAGCTGCTTCTGTTCCAACCTCATCAGTATTTATATATGTAAATTGTTCTACGAAAGAGATGAATGCATCAGCATCAGTCATTCTTGAAAAATCTGCTGCCCCTGGCTCAAAGGCTATACCCATACCCATCTTTTCAAGAACATCATTAAGCACCCTGCTATACTCTGTCTTGAATTTAGGCAAGTAGAGATCTACCTGAGTGCTGCGCAGCCCTGAAACAAGATTGCCCCAGGAGTTACTGTTCTGCAATTCTTGCGTGACATCTGCAAGCTTATTACCCTCCTTTGGCAGTAGCACAATCATACTGAATGCCTGATTTCCATATGGCAGCTCTACAATCTGCATTGTTTGGTTTTCGTTATAATTGAAGCTGGATTTCTGATGCATCATATCAACGTTCTTTGTTTGGCCATCCTCACTGTAAAAAGGTTTGCTTGATGTATTCCGGGAATTAAACTCCGATGTCCATATACCTTTAAAATAGAGAGCATTCATCAGATACATCAAAGCATTTGGGTTTGTCTTATCCAGAACGTGTGTTATCAGGTTATTCGTGTTGTCGGCTGCCCATTTATTCATCAGCTTTACAGAATTAGCATCAGAGAAATCTACCGATTCAACTGTAGAATTAAAATATTCATTGTTTAATCTTATAAAATCATCTTTAATTTTTATATTCTTATTAGTCCATATAGAGTTAGCAATTGCCAGCTTAGTTGAGGGATCGGTCTTCAGAAGTGCCTCCCTGAGCTTCTCATAATATTCATTAACTTCCTGATCTGTATATCCGTCAAGTTTAAGTACCTTTTGCATTACAGCTTTGGTTTCTCCATCGGCACCGTTCCATGTCATTGCCAGCGCCATACTCAGACTCAGAGGGGATATCATAAAGTTTTTATCCAACTCGGCTGCCTCCTCATTAAAAACATTAGCAAAAAACTCAATCGCAAACTGCTGGTCAGATTTCACCATTTCTGCCTCAGAACCTCGCAGCTCAATTTTAATTGGGTCAGGCAGCTCTTTATCAAGATCACTGTTGCCTTTTTCACATGATGCAGATGATAAGATTGCCGCAATGGTAACAAAAATAAGGGTAGTAATTTTTAAGTTCATTTGATTATATAGTTTTTTTATTAATAGTTCCTTTTAGTACTATTATAAGTATGATGCTTTATATGGTAAGAAGGTTGCATAGGAAATGATATTTAACAATTCAATGTAATACAAATGGCAATATAATATCTGATTGAGCTGATTTTTGTATATACATAATTCATTCAATCTACATTCTTATATAAGGTATATAAGAAGAAGGTAAGAACATAGTAAGAAACAGTTAAGAATGAGGTATCTATCTTCTACATTTCAGGCACTGAAATTAGTCTGAAATTAATATTAAAACTAAACTTGATGTTGTTTTCTGTTAACATAGTATTTTGATAAAATAATTGCTTATTTTTGCACCTAAAATCCACACTTAGATTCACCTTTTTAATTTTTGCTGTAATGAGAAAATGGCGCATTGAAGATTCAGAAGAACTTTACAACATAAATGGTTGGGGAAACGGTTATTTCTCCATTAATGATAAGGGAAATGTTCAGGTTACACCCACCAAACAGGAAGAGATTAGTGTTGACCTTAATGATCTTATGCGTGAGCTATATTTGAGAGATGTAGTTGCACCAGTATTAATTCGTTTTCCGGAGATTCTTGATAATCGTATAGAAAAAATATCGCAGGGCTTTGCAAAAGCTTCAAAAGAGTATGATTATAAGGCAAAGAATCATATTATTTACCCCATTAAGGTAAATCAGATGCGCCAGGTGGTTGAAGAGATTGTATCAAGTGGCAAGCGATTCAATATTGGTCTGGAAGCCGGCTCAAAACCAGAACTGCATGCGGTTCTGGCTATTAATACCGATAATAACTCTCTTATAATATGTAACGGATACAAGGATGAAAGTTATATTGAACTAGCTCTGCTTGCACAAAAGATGGGCAAGCAGGTGTTCCTGGTTATCGAAAAGCAAAATGAACTGGAGCTGATTATCAAGATTGCTAAGCGACTAAAAGTGAAACCAAATATTGGTATCAGGGTGAAGCTTTCAAGCTCAGGTAGTGGCAAGTGGGAAGATTCGGGTGGCGATGCCAGTAAATTCGGTCTTAATTCAAGTGAAATTCTTGAGGCTCTTGAGGTACTGAAAAAGAATAATATGAGCGACTGCTTCCGATTGATTCATTTCCACATTGGTAGCCAGATCACTAAAATTCGCAGGATAAAAACTGCTCTTCGTGAGGCTGCACAGTTTTATGTTCAGCTGCACGCTATGGGCTTTGGTATTGAATATGTTGATATAGGTGGGGGACTTGGAGTTGATTACGACGGTACAAGGTCTTCTTTTACGGAGAACAGCATCAACTACTCTATTCAGGAGTATGTGAATGACTCTGTTTCTACCTTTGTGGATGCTGCAAATAAAAACGAGCTTCCTCATCCTAATATTATAACTGAATCGGGACGTGCGCTGACTGCACATCATTCGGTTCTTATTTTTGAGGTTCTGGAAACGACTACTCTTCCTGAATGGCCTGAGGATAAGGAAATTCAGGAGGATGACCATGAATTGGTTAAGGAGCTTTATAAAATTTGGGATACGCTTACTCAACCACGAATGCTTGAAGCATGGCACGATGCTCAGCAGATCAGGGACGAATCGCTTGACCTGTTCAGTTTGGGTATGCTTGATATAAAAACGAGAGCTCAGGTGGAGCAGTTGTACTACTCTATTGCCCGTGAAATAAATTTAACCAGCTCCAGGGCAAAACATGCTCCTCAGGAACTGCGACAGTTATCAAAGCTGCTTGGAGATAAATATTTCTGTAACTTCTCTCTGTTTCAGTCGTTGCCCGACTCATGGGGTATTGACCAGGTGTTTCCAATAATTCCTATACATCGACTTGATGAGAAGCCTGACAGAACTGCTACTTTGCAGGATATCACATGTGATTCTGATGGTAATATATCTAATTTTGCTTCTCAGGATGGTTACCGATCTACTTTCCTGCCGGTTCATTCTCTTAAAAAAACGGAGCCATATTACTTGGGGGTTTTCCTTGTAGGTGCTTATCAGGAGATCTTGGGTGACCTTCATAATCTATTTGGAGATACTAATGTGGTTCACGTATCAACAAGTGAAAATGGTTATCATATTGATCAGGTAATTGATGGTGAGTCTGTGGCAGAAGTGCTTGAGTATGTACAGTATAGTCCTAAGAAATTAGTACGTACTGTTGAAACTTGGGTAATGAGTTCTGTGAAACAGGGTAAGATATCTGTTGAAGAGGGTAAAGAGTTTTTATCCAACTACCGTTCTGGTCTGTACGGATATACATATCTGGAGTAACATTAGTCATACACTCCCATTGTGCACTCTTCATCACTAAGCTCAAACTCAATTGTGCAGTGTTGGACTCCTATTTTGTACATTGAGTCTCTGATTCTGGTTTTTAACATATGCTGGTCGGTCATGCTCAACTCCCTTTTGAGCACTACATGAAGGGTGAGTACGTTATACTCACCGTCAACCGACCATGCATGCAGGTCGTGTACAGCACTTACTTCGTCTATATTGAGCATCATATCTTCTACATTTTCGATATCTAGTTTAGAGGGACTGCCTTGTAATATGATATGCATGCTTTCTCGTAAATTGCGGAAGACGTTTAAAAGTATAAACAGGGCTATCGCAATTGATAATATTGGATCGATTATTGGTGCATCAATAAATAGCATTATTCCTGCACCAACAAGTACTGCTACCCAGCCTAATACATCTTCAAGCATATGAAGTGAAACTACTCTCTCGTTTAATGAACTGCCTTTTCGTAGTCTGATTAATGCAATACCATTAATTATGATGCCCAAAACTGCGAGCAGGAGCATACCTTCGGCATCAGGTTGCTCAGGATTAAAGAGGCGGGGAATAGATTTAACAAGTATCAATATACACCCCACGAACAGAATTACAGAGTTAATTAATGCTCCTAAAAGTGAGAAACGTTTATAACCGTATGTAAAATCGTGTGTTCGTGGCTTTTTAGATATTTTCTGAAAGTACCAGGAGAGTCCCAAAGTTATACTATCACCCAAATCATGTACTGCATCGGATAGTATTGCCATACTATTTGTCAACACTCCTCCAATTAATTCGATAATCGTAAAAGTGAAATTAAGGAAGAAGGCAGTTTTGATATTTTTTACATCATTATTGCCATGGATATGATTGTGTGCATCCATAAAACCTATCTGTTATCAATAATAACATTGAGAGAAAAAGAAAGTTCAGTGCTGTCATATAACTCATTATTATGTATATTTGTTATTAAATAATTAATTTATAAAATATGAAACAGTTATATTTAACAATTATATATGGCATGATTATGATCACCGCCTGCAATACTAATAAAGAAGAAGTGAAAATATTAAAACAATCTGATTTTCCTGCACCACCGGTTGCAGAAGTAGTCCCCGATACGTTTGAAAATTTCGGTCAAAAGCGTATCGACAACTATTATTGGCTTAAAGACAAAAACAATCCGAAAGTTATTGAGTATCTGAATGCCGAAAATGAATATACCGAAAGTGTTATGGCCTCTACTAAAGAGCTGCAACAGACTATCTATGATGAGATTTTGGGAAGGATAAAGGAGGATGATGAGAGTTATCCTTCATATATAAATGGGTATTGGTATTATAGTCGCACAGAAAAAGGCAAGCAATATCGAACATATTTGCGCCGCAAGGGTTCATTAGATGCAGAAGAAGAGGTCATCTTTGATGTGAATAAGATGGCAGAAGGGAAATCTGCTTTTATTTTTGCAGGTTATTCTGTTAGTCCGGATAATAATAAAGTAGCATACCTGTTCAACGAGACAGGTTCTTATGCCGAGTATGTGATGAAGATTAAGGATTTAAACACTGATGAGGAGATAGGTTTCACTGTAATTGGTGCTACCTCTGTAACTTGGGCTAATGACAATAATACTCTGTTTTATGGTGTTATCGATCAGACTTTACGTCCTTATCAGATTCACAGAAGAGGGCTAAACGAACATCAGAGCACTTTGATTTATGAAGAGAAAGATGCGAAATTCAGAACTTATGTTTCCGGTACTAAAACTAAAGAGTATATATTTATTGGAAGTGCAAGTTCAACTACTTCTGAGGAGAGGTATATATCTGCTGACAGACCACTGGATGAATTTAAAGTTTTTATGCCACGTGTAAAGGATGTAGAGTATTCTGTTTTTCCGCATAAGGAGAAGTTTTTTGTAAGTTATAAGGATCGTGAGAATCTGAATTCTATGATTTATGAAGTTCCTCTTACTGGTTATGAGGATAAATCGACATGGAAAGTTTTCTTACCTCATGATGATGATGCCAGGTTAGAGGGTATTGATATAGTTAAGGATTATATTTCTGTAGAGTTACGCAGAGAAGGACTTACAGAGATTATTGTTATGTCTCTGAATGGAGGCGACACAAAAAAAATTGTTTTCCCTGAACCGGTTTATTCAGCATCTATGGGTGGTAATCCCGAGTATGAAGCAACAACAATTAGATATACTTATACTTCGTTAAATAGACCTACTACTCTTTATGAGTATAATATTTTAACTGGCGAATCAATCAAGTTAAAAGAACAAGAGGTACCATCGGGTTTTAATCCTGATGATTATACTGTGGAAAGGTTATGGGCAACTGCTCCTGATGGTGTTCTGGTTCCAATGGCAATAGTATATAAGAATGGATTGAAAAAAGATGGTAGCAACCCTGCATTGATCTATTCATATGGTAGTTATGGTTACAGTACCGACGTACATTTCAGTGCAAGCATGTACAGCCTGATAGATCGAGGTTTTGTTTATGCTATTGCACAGATACGTGGTGGAAGTGATCTGGGTGAACAGTGGTATGAAGATGGTAAGCTGCTGAATAAAAAGAATACTTTTACTGATTTTATAGCATGCAGCGAGAAGCTGATTAATGATGGGTATACTTCATCTGATAAGCTTGCAGCTATGGGTGGAAGTGCTGGAGGTTTGCTTATGGGTGCAGTAAGTAATATGAGACCTGATCTTTATCAAACAATTGTGGCGCAAGTTCCGTTTGTGGATGTTATAAACACCATGCTTGATGATACTTTGCCTCTAACAACGGGTGAATATGAAGAGTGGGGTAATCCAAATGAAGAGGAGTATTATAACTATATTCTCTCCTACTCTCCTTATGATAATATTTCTGCACAGGATTATCCTAATATACTGGTGACTGGAGGTATTAACGATTCGCAGGTTCTTTTTCATGAGCCGGCAAAGTATACAGCTAAACTCAGAGCACTTAAAACGGATAACAATATTCTCATTCTGAAAATGAATATGGAATCGGGACATGGAGGTGCAACCGGTCGTTATGAAGGTATCAAGGAAACAGCTTTTGATTTTGCATTTATATTAAACAGGGTAGGAATTTATAAATAAATATGAAAAAACTTGAACTCCACTGGAAGATCTTAATTGGTATGGTTGCCGGAATTTTATTCGGCTTTGTTATGAGCTCTTTCAGTTGGGGTTATGATTTCATACTAAACTGGATTGCTCCTTTTGGTACAATATTTATAAGATTACTGAGGTTAATTGCAATTCCTCTGATCTTGGTTTCGCTGGTTAAAGGGGTATCTGATCTGAAGGATATATCTACGTTTAAGAATATTGGTATTCGAACAATAGTATTGTATATAATAACAACCTGTATAGCAATTACTACTGGTCTTGTTCTGGTAAATATAGTAAAACCGGGAGCGGGGCTTTCTGCGGAAACAATTGAGGAGCTAACAGTAACTTATGCCGGTGATAATACTATCACTTCTAATATTGAACAGGCGGAGTTTCAGGAAATGAGTAAACCGCTCGACTTTTTAGTGGATATTGTTCCTGATAATATTTTTGGTGCTATGAGCAATAATCAGCTCATGCTTCAGGTGATTTTCTTCTCAATTCTATTTGGGATCAGTATGCTTTTGGTTGATTCAGAGAAGACCAAACCTCTGTCTAAGCTTTTTGATTCGTTGAATCATGTGATACTGAAAATGGTTAATATCATCATGATGATAGCCCCATATGCTGTATTTGCATTGCTGGCTCAGATTATTGTAAGTTCAGATGATTCGGAAATTCTGCTTAAACTGTTAAATTACGCTACAACCGTAATTGCTGGTCTGTTTATCATGATTAGTATTTATCTAATCATTCTTTATCTGTTCACAGGGAGAAAACCTTCATGGATTATTAAAGGAATTGCACCGGCACAATTGCTGGCATTTTCTACAAGCTCAAGTGCAGCTACTCTTCCGGTAACAATTGAGAGAGTGACTAACAAATTGGGGGTTGATCATGAAGTGTCAAGTTTTGTGTTACCGGTAGGGGCAACAATAAATATGGATGGAACTAGTCTTTATCAGGCTGTTGCAGCAGTATTTATTGCCCAGGCTCTTCATATCCCGCTTGATTTTATGGATCAGCTTACAATCGTACTCACTGCTCTGTTAGCTTCTATAGGCTCGGCTGCAGTACCTGGTGCAGGCATGATTATGCTGGTGATTGTTCTTGAGTCTATTGGTATACCCTCAGATAAAATGGCAATTGGGTTGGCTTTAATTTTTGCTGTGGATCGTCCACTTGATATGTGCAGGACTGTAGTTAATATTACAGGTGATACTCTAGTTTCAGTTTTAGTTGCAAATTCTATTGGAAAAATGCACGACCCTGAGAAAGGATTGGAGGTTGATAAAAGTTATCTTTCTGAATAGATTAATTATGATACAGGTTAAACGTATATATGATTCTGTAACTGAAGATGATGGTTACAGAGTGCTTATCGATCGGTTGTGGCCGAGGGGGTTTTCAAAAGAGGATGCTAAAGTCGATCTATGGATGAAAGAAATTGCTCCCTCAACAGAGTTAAGAAAATGGTTTCATCATGATCCTGATAAGTGGATGGAATTTCAACAGCGATATAAAGATGAACTGGTTAACAAAAAAGAACTTATTGATCAGCTACTTAAGCTTGAGAAAGAGAAAAAAGTAATAACTCTGCTTTTCTCGGCAAAAGATAGGGAAAAGAATCAGGCTATGGTATTAATTGAGGTTTTGCGTGATAAAGTATAGCAGGGTAAGTATTCATTATAATACTTGATAATGAAAATATTAAAAGAAGTATTACTTATAGTAACAAGTCTCTTTACATTAAATTCCTTTTCTCAGGAAATAGATAATGACCTAGATTCAACAATTTATCTGAATGAGATTATTGTCAACGCATTTCAGATAAGCACGTTACAACTTCATGTCCCCGGATCTGTATCAGTTCTAACAGGTGAGGAGATACAGATAACTGATGGTAATAATTTTGCTCATACTTTACATTCAATACCTGGCATATATATGCATAGTGGTACATATTCCACCAGTAGAGTTATAATTAGAGGTGTTGGTAGCAGAACTCCATATAATACAAATCGTATTAAATCGTACTTGAATGATATACCTATAACATCTTCTGATGGTATTTCTACACCTGAGGATATTGATCTAATGGGAATTGGTAGGATGGAAGTGATTAAAGGACCTGCCTCTGCAACTTACGGCTCAGGTCTTGGAGGTAATATAATCCTGTATACTCCTAGATCAACCAAGGAGGGTGCTGCAGCGCTTATACAGTATGGGAGTTTCAATACTATAAAAGCTGCCGCTTCAGGCAATTATATCAATCAAAATTTAAATCTATGGGGTACTATTTCTCATGTGAATAGTGATGGGTATCGTGAAAACAATCGCTATAGACGTACCTCTTTTATTTCTTCAGGTGAATGGGAACAAAAAGATTATTCATTGGAGTATACTCTTATGCTGATTGATCTGAATGCTCAGATACCGAGCTCTGTAGGTAAGTCTCTTTATGAAAGCAATCCTAAAGCTGCAGCAGCTAACTGGAGTGCAATTGAGGGATATAAAAAGTATCAGCGAGCTATAGCAGGGGTTACTTTAACTAATCTGTTTTCTGATAAATGGACAAATAAATTGAATGTATTTGGCAGATGGGCGGATAGTTATGAGAGACGACCATTTAACAACCTTGATGATGGCACTTCAGGTGGTGGAATAAGCAATAGGCTATCATATCACAATAATCAATGGGATGCTATGATAGGATTTGAATGGGTCAAAGATGTATATAGGTGGAAAATGGATCTGGAAAATGAAATGATAAATAAAAATAGAGAGTCAAGAGATCATTATAATTTATTTAGTATGATCTATTGGCGTCCTGCATCCGAGTGGAATATTTCTCTTGGTGGTGCTGTAAACAAGGTTAACTATTTACTTCGCGATCAATTCCTTAGCAATGGCGATCAATCTGGAGAACGTAGTTTCCCTCTTATTTTCTCTCCCAGATTAGGTATTAATTATGCACCATCTCAGCTTTTGGCTTTTTATGGCTCTGTTGGACATGGTTTCTCTATGCCTTCTCCAGAAGAGACACTCCTTCCTGAGGGTGACATAAATAAGGAATTGAAACCTGAACAGGGAGTTCAGTACGAAATGGGTTTTAGACTTAATCTATTTAGAAGAGCTACTACAATTGAAGCATCTGTTTATTATATCAATCTGAATAATCTGCTTGTTACAAAACGTTTATCGGAAGATATATTCACCGGAATTAATGCAGGAAAAACAAGCCATAATGGTTTTGAATTCTTAATAAAACAGAAAATACTCAGGCTATCTTCATTCCCTGGCACACTAAATCTTAATGCAAATTATACATGGTCGATTAATAAGTTTGTTGATTTTACTGATAATGATCAAAAATTTGATGGAAATAAGCTCCCGGGAATTCCTGCACAGATTGCTCACGCAAATATTCTTTGGCAACCTTTTACAAGGTTAAATATTGATACACAGCTTCAATATGTTGGAGAGCAGTATATGGATGATGCCAACTCTTTAATTAATGAAGGCTATTTTATAGCGAATATAAGGAGTTCATATAGCTTTTCTGTATCAACTAATTATAATATAGAACTTTTCACGGGTATAAATAATATAACTAATGCACACTATTCTCCAATGCTTACTGTGAATGCTGTGGCTTTTGGAAATGCTGAACCAAGGTACTATTATCCCGGATTACCTAGGCACTTTTATAGCGGTATAAAACTATTCCTTTAGCAGTTATATAAAGTATAGGGGTTTTGTATTCTCATCTTATTTCAAAATTAAAACTGAAATTGCAACAAAAATAAGAGCCAAATCTAATATTAGTAACATTAAATATCGTATTACGAATAATTTGCTATCTTTGACACTGTTTTTGTTTCAATTGTATACATATAGCTCCAGTATATTAAATTAACTTCTGAAGTGATGTGTATACTTTATAATATTATATGACTTTACAATTGTTTTATTCATATTATATTAATTAATGTGTATGCCTGAATATTTTTTTTAGAAATTATGGATATAATTATAAAGAATAGTGTATTGTCAAAATTGTCCGAACTGATAAAAGAAAAAGAACAAGCAATAATTGATGCCAACAACTTAGATATTGAAACTTTCCCGGAAATGGATGAATCAATGAAAGATCGTCTGAAAGTGGATAAGAAAAAGATTGGAGATATGATTAAGTCTCTTGAAGAAGTTGCTGCACAGGATGATCCTGAAGGGAAAGAGTTGTATAACTTCACTCGTAAAGATGGCTTGCATATTGTTAATAAAACAGTTCCATTTGGCACAATACTAATAATATATGAGTCTAGACCAGATGTTACTATTGAAGCTGCGGCAACGGCATTTAAAGCAGGAAATAAAATTTTGCTGAAGGGTGGAAAAGAGTCATTAAATACAAATACTCTTCTGACTGAATTGTGGCAAAAAGCTCTCTCTGATAATAATGTGGATAAAAACTATGTTGAATATTTGAACCTCTCTCATTCAGAAACTCAGAAGTTGATCAAAGAGAATACAAGAAAAGTGGATCTGATAATTCCCCGTGGAGGAGAACGATTGATTCAATTTGTATTGAACAATTCATCAGTACCTGTCATAGTAAGCGGCAGAGGAAATAATTTCCTTTTTATAGATGACAATGTTGATTTTGAGATGGCTACACAACTCGTTATCAATGGAAAGAAACGTATCAGTGTATGTAATGCGATAGATAAGGTACTTATACACAGAAGCATGAACAATATTCAGGAGAGAATCAAATTCTTGGTAAAAAATCTTAAGGAAAATGGTATAGACGTATGGGGAAACAGTGAGATTACAAAAATATGTAATGAGATAAAAGAGGAGAATGATGTTGCAACTCTCTGTGAAGAGTATCTTGCACCTAAACTATATGTATCACTAGTGGATGATCTTAAAGAGGCAATTGAAATGATTAACCAATATTCAGGAGGACATACTGCTGTAATTGCAACGAATAACCAGGAAAATGCTTATAAGTTCATGCAAGAGGTTGATTGTGCAGCAGTTTATCACAATGCATCTTCACGTTTTACAGATGGAGGTCAGTTTGGTGTAGGAGCTGAAATTGCAATTAGTACTCAAAAACTTCACTTTAGGGGACCACTTGGATCTCAGGAACTTGTTACTAATAAATGGTTTGTATATGGTGAAGGTCATATAAGAGAATAATTTCATGAAAAAAAAACTTATAATTAAAATAGGTACTTCCACATTAACTGCCGGAACTAATAGAATATCATTTGCAGTAATTGAGAGTCTAGCCAGACAAATCGTAGAACTAAAAAAAGATTACGAAATTGTAATTGTATCTTCGGGTGCAATTGCCACTGCACGTCAATTCGTAGAAATTAGCGGTTATCAGAAGAGAGTGGATTCCAAACAGGCTATGGCTGCAATTGGACAGACTAAACTAATGGAGCTATATGACGGCATTTTTCGTACTTTTGGATTAAATATTGCCCAGATTTTACTTACCTACCGTGATTTTGAAAACCCTGTTGCAATTGAAAATACCAGGAATACAATAAACAGACTATGGCAAGTAGATTATATACCAATTGTAAATGAGAATGATACCGTTTCTATAGAAGAAATAATGCTTGGTGATAACGACAAGCTCTCTGCATTGGTAGCAACAATAATTGATGCAAATCTACTTGTATTAGTTTCAGATATTGATGGGATATTTAATCAAAATCCCCATCTTCATTCAGATGCTAAATTAATTGCAGAAGTAACGGATCTTGAATCTATTATGAATTTTATTGAAGAGAAAGAATCTACACTTGGTACAGGAGGTATGTCTTCAAAAATACATGCTGCAGAAATCTGTATGACTAATAGTGTAGAAATGTGGATTGTAAATGGTCAGCGTGCTAACTATATAATTAAAGCTCTTCACAATGAAATTCCTTTTACTAGATTCAAAACAGAAAAAGTTAAGAAATGAAACAAGGGTTTATAGGATATGGTAATCTCGCCAATGCGGTTTATCAAGGTTTAAAAGAAGATAGAAGTATCGAGTTTGCTTATTATGCCAGAAATAGAAAAAATGTTGACTTGCATTATTTTCAAGATATGGAGTCACTTGTATTATACGCTGATGTTATATGGCTTGCTGTTAAACCTCAAGATCTAGCGGGTGTATTAGAACAATTAAAGAAAAGTGATCTTTCAGAAAAAACAATTATTTCTCCTGTTGCCGGAAAGAGTATAGCATATATTGAGAGGTACTTGGGTAATAAAACCACTATTATTCGTATAATGCCTAATCTGGCAATGGCATTTAAAGCATCTGTTACTGCGTTCAGATCCAACAAACCTGATAGTGAAAAATCAGAAAGAATATTTAATCTATTAGGAAAACTTGGAAAAGTAGTTAAGCTTGAAGAAGACGGATTTGACCTGTTCACCTCTGTTTTTGGAAGCGGCCCGGCATTTATTTTGGCTTTTATAAAAACTTTTAAAAATAAAATACAGGAGTTTGATCTTCCCGGATCACTTCTTGATGAATTACTTCTTGAATTAACAAGAGGAACAACCCTCTACTTTATGCAGAATCAGAAGGACTATAGCATAGAAGACCTTATAAAAAACATTACAAGTAAGGGTGGTACTACACAAGCTGGTTTGGAATATTTTCAATCCCACGATATTGGAAAGCATTTCGAGGGAGTTCTTGATGCAGCAAGAAACAGATCGAAAGAGTTAAGCAGTAACGGGGGCTAAAGATCCAATACAGCTCTAATTAATTATAAACAGAATAGATTAAATGAACCATACTACATGAAAGCTATTATCAATTCTTCTCCTCTTTAGATTTATATGCAATTGCGTAATAGCGTATCTGTTTTATAACTGACAATAGACCATTAGACCTAGTAGGAGATAGATGTTCAGTCAATCCTATCTCTTTCATGAAGCGAAGATCAGTACCAATAATTTCATCAGGAGTACGTCCATTGAAAATACGTAACACCAAAGCAAGCAAACCTTTAACTATAATTGCATCACTTTCGGCTTCAAAAAACAGTCTCCCATTACGGTAATCTGTCTGAAGCCAAACCCTACTTTGACAGCCTTTAATTATATTTTCAGGAATCTTATATTTTTCTTCTAATGGATGCATCGCGTTACCTTGTTCTATGATATATGCATATTTATCCATCCAATCATCATAGATACTGAACTCATCAATAATTTCTTGTTGTATTTCGTTAATTGTCTGCATTATAACTTTTCTGTATAAATCACTTCCATAACGGTTTGTCCAACCGCTTTCAATGTATTTTTATCTATATTACGCATATCATCATTCAGAGTATGCCAATGAGGTACAAAACCAGTTCTTGTATCCCTCTTAAGATTTATAATATTTGCACTTGGAGCTCTGTGATGCTGATTCACAGGCAGGTGATCGTCAGTTATATACCCTCCTCTCTGTGAAAGAAAATAGTTTGTATAACCAAGTTTTGCTGCTGTGCTCCATATTTTATCAACAATATTTGAAGCATACTGAAGTGAATAACCCTCTCTTAAAAAAGTAGCATTTACACTTCCAACCATATCCAGCAGAATTCCATAATTTGCTTTATAGTTATCAATATGAGGCTGTTCAGACCAATATTTCGACCCTATACACCACCAATCACCCTGCACCCATTCTGAACTATTCGAAGGTTGTCCCCAATCCTCCAAATCAAAGAATATAATATCAATACCAATTCCACTATTTAAAGTATTCTGCTGAAGCTGTCGTGCAATTTCGAGAATCACACCTACCCCACTTGCACCATCATCAGCACCTAAAATAGGCTGATTAATTTTATCCGGATCACTTTCTTCATCTGCAAAAGGTCGTGAATCCCAATGAGCAAATAAAAGTATTCTTTTCTCCTCTTCAGGATAATAACTTCCGATAATATTGCGTAAAGTGAAATTTTGTCCATTGTAGTGAGTAACATCAGCGTTCTGCTCAATCACTTCTGCCCCAAACTCTTGTAATTTAGTTACAAGATAATCTCCACACAGTTCATGGGCTTTAGTTCCCGGTACACGAGATCCGAATGCCACCTGCTTTTCGATAAAAACATATGCTGAGTCTGCATTGAATTGTGGAGAAACCTGAGTGTATGGTTCTGACATCACTATTTTTTTTCGAGACTGACATGAATTACATGAAATTGTAAACATTAATCCCAAAAATAATAACAGCACAAGAGAAAATATCCTTAGATGTCTCATTTTATTAAATATTTCTTTGATAGGAATAGTCTGATATTCCAATATTATTATAAGTCTCCTTCAGAGCATCCTCGTCATCAGAAATAACAAGGAGTTTGTCTCCGGCAAGTAACTCTGTCTGCCCTGTTGGAACAAAATACTGTTCCCCTCTTTTAACCATTACCACTAGCGTTTTATCTGGTAATGGAAGTTCAATAAGATTCTTGCCATAATTAAGAGTCTCTTCAGAGATATGTATCTCAGTCATTGCAGATTTAATTTCTTCTGCAAACTCTACATCAAAATCCTCAAATTGCTTATATTTAGGAGGTTTTTCCGACAATCCCAACCATCTTGCTACTGCCGGCAATGAAGTTCCTTGAATAAGCAATGACACAATGGTTATCACAAAAACCATATTAAATATCCATCTTGCGTGAGGTATATCACCAGCTGCCAGAGGAAGAATAGCAAAAATTATTGGTACAGCCCCCCTTAAACCTACCCATGAGACATAAAATTTGTCTTTAACACCAATCTTTCTGAATGGTAATAGAGTCAGAAAAACTACAATCGGACGACCAAATAAAATCAGGAAAGCTGAAACAATCAGAGCAGGAACAGCCACGTTAATCAATTCACTCGGATTCACCAGTAATCCTAAAGTTAAGAACAATAGAATCTGACTCATCCAGGCAAATCCATCCATGAATTTCATTGAAGTACGTTTATGAGTGAACTTCGAATTACCAATAACTAGTCCGGCAATATATACTGCAAGGTAACCGTTACCTTGCAGATAATATGTAGCAGCATATATAAATATTCCCAGTGTTAAGAGTAGTATCGGATAAAGAGCCACATTCTCCATTCGGATACGATTAATAATTCTAACTGCCCCCTTGCCAAAAAGATACCCAAGAACAAACCCAACAGCCAGTTGTACAATTACCATGAGTATAACCACTAAATAATTTGGATTATCTCCAGACTGTATAATCTGCATAAACATGAGTGTAAGCATAAAAGCCATTGGGTCGTTACTACCACTCTCCAGCTCAAGCAACGGTCTAAGGTTATTCTTCAGAACCAAACCTTTAGATCTTAATATGCCAAATACAGAAGCAGAATCAGTGGATGAAAATATAGATGCAAGGAGAAAAGCAGTCACCAGGCTAACACCCAGTGCAGGAAACATTAAACCAGATAACATGTATATAAATACACCTGTAAGCAATGCTGTTAATAGAACGCCAATAGTTGCAAGTACAACTCCTGGCCCTATAATTGGTCTAATTTCCTGAAATTTGGTATCAAGTCCACCCGAAAAAAGAATAATACAAAGACAAATCGAACTGATAGTTTGTGCTACCTGAACATTTTCGAACTGCAGGCCGAAACCGTCTGAACCAAAGACCATACCAACTATAAGGAATAGTAAAAGGACAGGCACTCCGTATTTAGATCCCGCTTTTCCAACCAGCATACTTATAAAAAAAAGCACGGACCCTACAAGCAACATTAATTCAGTACTTATCTGCATTTTTCACTATTATTTGTGACAGTTATTATATGAGTAAAATTAAAATATCAATCAAAAGACTGACCTTTATTTTGTTTAAACAATATCTTATCATCTCCAACTATCAGTTCTGCTTTTTCTCCCATCAATAACGGCAAATTATGTTTAACATGCCCTACTGGAAAATTAAAACATACAGGAAACTCATAGTCTTCAACAACATTTCTTATAGATTCATAAAGTGAAGCATACATTAAATCATCCTCCTCATAATCCGTGAACTTACCAACAATTAATCCACTAATCTTTGAAAACATACCAGAGATTTTCAATTGGTAAATCATTCTGTCCACTCTGTAAGGAACTTCACCAATATCTTCAATAAAAAGAATACCTCTATGAGGTATCCTTATATATTTCGAGCCCAGCAAACCACAAAATACAGATAGATTACCGCCAAAAAGTTTACCCATAGCCCTACCTTTTCTGTTTATGATATCGTATCCCTCAGTAGGGATTTCATATGCGACCGGTTGACCAAAAAGTATACTTTTAGTATATCTGACAGATAAATCCTCTTCGCCTTCTTCTGAAAAATGTTTAGCCATAGGGCCATGTATTGAAATGATACCATTTTTTTGAAGAGCAGAATGCAGTGCTGTTATATCACTATAACCAATTACCCACTTAGGATGTTTTCTAATTGAAGAAAAATCCAATTTATCTAAAAGGTGAATAACTCCATATCCTCCTCTGGAACAAAGAATCAGTTTGATTAAAGGATTATCTAAAGCACTTTGAAGATCATAAAGACGTTCTTCGACCGAACCACTAAACCTGCCATTTTCACTAAGAGCATATCTGCCAATCTCGGTTTTTACACCCCAGCTATCCATTATTGATGCAGCATCCTTCGCGAAGGATTCATCAATTTTCCCTGATGGAGAAATGATAACAACCTTGTCATTTAGCTTTAGTGGAGCTGGTCGAAGCATAATTTCAATAGTTAATGACTAAGCATCAATATTTGCAAGTCGTGCATTTTCTTCAATAAACTCTCTTCTTGGTCCTACCTCCTCACCCATCAGCATTGTAAAGATAATATCTGCATCAGCAGCATTCTCAATTGTAACCTGTTTAAGAGTACGTCTTTCAGGATCCATGGTTGTAGACCACAATTGTTCAGCGTTCATTTCACCAAGACCTTTATATCTTTGTGTTGTGATTGCATTCTCGTTACCGTCACCATATTTATTAATAAAATCCTGTCTCTGACGCTCATTATAACAATACTCCTCTATTTTCCCTTTTTTACATAGGTAAAGAGGTGGAGTTGCAATATACACATAACCTTTCTCAATTAATGGACGCATATAACGGAAGAAGAAAGTAAGAATAAGAGTATCAATATGACTACCATCCACATCAGCGTCAGTCATTAATACTATCTTATGATATCTAAGTTTCTCAATATTTAGTTCTTTTGAATCTTCTTCAGTACCTATAGAAACCCCAAGAGCAGTATATATATTTTTAATTTCCTCACTCTCAAGAACTTTATGAGGCATTGCTTTTTCAACATTAAGAATCTTACCACGGAGAGGTAAAATAGCCTGAAACATACGGTCGCGTCCCTGTTTTGCAGTACCTCCCGCAGAATCTCCCTCCACAAGGAAAATCTCACTAAGCTTTGGATCTTTACTAGTACAATCTGCAAGTTTCCCCGGTAAGCCTCCACCAGACAGAGGCGATTTGCGCTGCACCATCTCCCTTGCTTTTCGGGCTGCCTGGCGAGCTGTTGCGGCAAGAATAACCTTTTCCACAATCACCTTTGCCTCTTTAGGGTGCTCTTCTAGATAGTATTTCAAAGCCTCTCCCGTAGCCTGATCCACTGCTCCCATTACTTCAGAGTTACCCAGCTTGGTTTTAGTCTGTCCCTCAAACTGAGGTTCAGCAACCTTAACAGACAAAACAGCAGTGATACCCTCTCTAAAGTCATCACCACTAATTTCTACCTTCACCTTATCAAGCATTTTCGAATCTTCGGCATACTTCTTTAAAGTACGAGAAAGCCCACGTCTGAAACCAGTAAGATGAGTACCTCCCTCAATAGTATTTATATTATTTACATAAGAGAAAATATTCTCGTTATAAGTATCATTATACGATAATGCTATTTCTATGGGTATACCATTCTTCTCAGTAACAATATGAATAGGATCCTGGATAATTGAATCTTTATTTTTATCGATATATCGTACAAACTCTTCAAGTCCAGTTTCTGAATAAAAACGTTCACTTTTATATTTGCCGTCCTCACCCTGCACTCTTTTATCTGTCAGTGTCATAGTGATACCCGAGTTCAGATATGCTAGTTCACGCAATCTTGTAGCTAGAATATCATATCTGTATTCAAGTACTGTAAAAATAGAATCATCCGGTTTAAAAGTGATAATTGTACCAGTCTTATTGGTCTCTCCAATAATTTTCACGTCTGCAAAAGGTTTACCTTTTGAGTACTCCTGAACATAAATCTTGCCATTTCTGTGAATTTCTGCTTTTAGATAAACCGATAAAGCATTAACACAAGAAACACCAACACCATGAAGTCCTCCTGAAACTTTATAAGTTCCCTTATCAAATTTACCACCTGCATGAAGAACAGTCAGTACCACTTCAAGTGCAGACTTCTTCTCTTTCTCGTGGTAATCTACAGGAATACCGCGACCATTATCTATAACTGTAATTGAATTATCTTCGTTGATTACTACATCAATCTCATCACAATATCCTGCAAGCGCCTCATCAATAGAGTTATCTACAACCTCGTTTACCAAATGATGCAAACCTTTTTCACTTACATCTCCTATATACATTGCAGGGCGTTTACGTACTGCCTCAAGACCTTCAAGAACCTGAATATTTTGAGCGGAATAGTCAACGCTTGCTGATTTTCTTTCTTCTTCTGACATGTTATATGATTAATTAAATCTTTCTTAAAATTAGGCTATTACAATCAAGTAATAATTGCAATTTAAACAGAGCAAATATACGAAAAAATCGCCTCTTCACCAACCCTTTTTTGCTTTTTTACGGCCGATTTACATAGTCAGTTTACAAAAAAAGAGCGAGCAAATAGCCCACTCTTACATGTACTTTAAACAATCAATGTCAGAACTCGTAATCAATTGCAGCTCTTGATGTTCTAACCTTTGCAATGAATTCACCCACCTTTATATGCTCCGGGTGAACAGCATAAGTTCTTACATCCTCCAGGGTATCAAATTCACTCTCCAGAATTACATCATGATTATCTGCAGACGCTTCTGAAAGATTTATCTTCACTTCGATCTTTCTTATTACAGGGATAGTGTTTTTCAACTCCTCAAGTCTCTCTTTTATTATAAGAGCATTCTCTGCTTTCGACCTACCTTCGGCCTCATCAGCAAGTTTAAATAAAACTATATGTCTAACCATTTCTTATATATCTTTTTAAATGATTAATTATAATACATCTTATTCATAAAAAACAAAAAAGCCGAACAAAATGATCGGCTTTCTGTATATGTAGTTTGACATTTAAGTCTTAATTAACTCAACTGATTCATATGAGCAGCTAATTTAGACTTCAGATTGTTTGCTTTATTCTGATGTATAACATTTTTCTTAGCCAGCTTGTCTAACATTGAACAAACCTCAGGATACATCTTTTGTGCTTCCTCTTTAGAATCAGTAGAACGGAATTTACGAACTTTATTTCTAGTTGTGCGTGAAACATATCTGTTTCTTAGTCGCAAAGCTTTTGCTTGTCTGATTCTTTTTTCTGATGATTTATGATTTGCCATTTCGTTGACTTTATTTCTTTTTTATTAGTAGCCCATAGGAGAATCGAACTCCTCTTTCAAGAATGAAAATCTTGCGTCCTAACCGATAGACGAATGGGCCATTGTAGGCGTTAACCTTTTTAATCTGATAGCCGAGGCTCAAATTGCGGGTGCAAATATAGAGCGTTTTTTTTAAACTGCAAAACTTTCCTGCAATTTTTCTTTATTTTTTTCGAATCAAATTAAAAAAAACAACTTTTGAAGTGCCTATGCAATATATTAATGTGTAATCGCAAATATAGTGCAGATAAATAGTTTTCACAAACCTCTTTGAATATTATTTTATTTCCCTTACAATACTTAGTCATAAAAGAAGAATATAAGAAGAATGTAAGAAGAAGATAATAGCAATGTAATATTATATATTAATTCGGGATATCAATTACAATACTTTTTCCGTTTAATAAAATTGGTACTTTTAAATATTTTATCTATTTTTGCACCCCGTAATGGATTTGAATTAAACGGATCAATAGAATTTGAAAAGTAAATAATAATATAGTCAAATGAAAAGAACATTCCAGCCGTCAAACAGAAAGAGAAAAAATAAACATGGTTTCCGCACCAGAATGGCTACAAAGAACGGTAGAAAAGTACTTGCCTCACGTCGTGCAAAAGGTAGAGCAAGATTAACTGTATCCGACGAATATTAATTATTCCGTAACTGTAACAGTCGGAGTCGGAGAAAGAACTATACCCGCAATATATCTTAACAGATTTGCGGAAGAAACAGGAATTCGGTATATCCGCATTTCTGTTTTTTTGTATGTTCTTCCTCTGCTATCATTTTTTTAGTACTTTTGTAAAGCAAATCGTTTACGCAAATACTAACGCTGTAGTTATGAGCAAAAAAAATGCTGACAGACCAATTTTCGGTAATAATATTTTAAAAAATATATTAGTTATGATCATAACCGGAATAATTCTAGTTGTGATCGCATTATTATTACTTAATTTCTACACCAGACATGGACATAATGTTGTAGTGCCCCGATTAGAGGGTTTACAGATAGAAGAGGCAAACATTATTCTAAAAGCAAAAGGCCTTCATGCCGAGATTGTAGATTCCGTTTACAACCGTGATGCGGTTCCCGGAGCCATATTGGATCAAACTCCAAAAGCAGACAATAAGGTAAAAGAGGGTCGTTCTATATATGTTACAGTATACTCAAAGAATCCTCAGCAAATAGCGGTACCGGGGCTGGTGGACTACTCTACCCGTCAGGCTGTTGCTCTACTCAACTCTTTAGGTTTCACTCAGATTTCAATACAAGAAGTGCCATCGGAATATTCAGGACTGGTTATGGCAGTTGAATATCGAGGCCGGGCACTATTACCTGATGAGAAAATCCCAGCAGGATCGCCTTTAAATCTGGTTGTAAGCAGTAGCACTCTTGCTGACTCATTAGGTGTAAACGATGAGATAATTATTGCTCCAGGAATATCAGATATTGACACAGGAAATCAATCCTCAGGTGAAGGTATATTCGACGATTCATTTTTCTAATACGGTACTTTGTGACAGAAAACGATTATAACAGCATCGATTTTTTGGCGGAGGATGAAGATGAAATTATTGAAGACTCCGTCGAACAAAATCAAAAATATGAACATTATAGATTCGTTGCCGACAAAGGGCAAGGACTGCTCAGAGTAGATAAATTTTTATCTGTTCGCATAGAAGGTGCATCTAGAAATCGCATACAACAGGCTGCCGAAGCCAATTCAATTCTAGTTAACGGCATTCCTGTAAAATCTAACTATAAAGTAAAACCACTGGATGTAATTACTCTTGTTCTTGACTTTCCCAAACGTGAACTGGAGATCATACCTGAAAATATCCCTCTTAATATAGTATATGAAGATGACTATCTGATAGTGGTTAATAAACCACCAGGATTGGTTGTACATCCAGGTCACGGAAATTACACAGGCACACTAGTTAATGCACTGGCATATCATCTTGGATATAAAAACATCAAAGATGTTGATGATCCCAGGCTGGGATTAGTACACAGAATTGACAAAGATACATCGGGCTTACTGCTAATAGCCAAAACTCCAGATGCAAAAACTGACTTATCGAGACAATTCTTCCGGAAAGAGACAAAACGACTCTATACTGCACTTGTCTGGGGAAATATCGCCGAAGACAGTGGTACAATAGAGGGAAATATTGGTCGCGATCCCAAAGACCGCATGCTCATGAAGGTATTTCCTGACGGAGATCAAGGCAAAACAGCCATAACACATTATCGTGTACTTGAGCGATTTGGCTATGTAACTTTAGTAGAGTGTAAACTAGACACTGGTCGCACCCACCAGATACGTGTTCACATGAAACACCTGGGACACACACTGTTTAATGACGAAAGATATGGTGGAAACGAAATACTTCGTGGCACACGCTTTGCAAAATACAAACAATTTATATATAATTGCTTCGAAATTTGTCCAAGACAATGTTTGCATGCACAAACTCTTGGATTTATACACCCCTCTACACGTGAGGAATTAAATTTTAAGAGTGAACTGCCCGACGATATGCAAGCAGTGATTGAAAAGTGGAGGATTTATACATCTTCAAGAGATTTCGAAGGTTAAAACAGAGACTTGAAAAAAAATTAGACAAGTATCCCTATTAGCTCAATTTATAAAAGTATATGAATAAAAATATTGCTGTTGTCTGGGGTGGATATTCAAGTGAAAAGGTTGTCTCAGAGAAGAGTGCTGAAGGAATCAGCTCTTTCATTGATAAGGACAGATATAATATCTACAAGGTAAGAATCGACCGTGAAAGCTGGATGGTAGAGTATAATAATGATTTTATCCCAGTTGACAAGAACGATTTTAGTTTTGTTGCAAACGAAGAAAAGATAGTTTTCGATTTCGTATACAACACAATTCACGGCACCCCCGGAGAAGATGGACTGCTGCAAGGCTATTTCGACATGCTTGGTATACCCTACTCCAACTGTGGTGTACTTGCATCTGCAATTACTTTCAACAAATATACATCAAACAACTTCCTCAAGAATTTTGGCATCAAGGTGGCCGACTCTATATTATTACGAAAAGGTGACAATATTGATATTGAGGCGATTGAAGCTCAATTGGGACTACCTGTTTTCGTTAAACCTAACGTGGGTGGATCAAGCTTTGCAACCAATAAAGTAAAGGATGCAGCTAAAATGATGGAGGCGATCAATGAATCATTCATAGAGGCTCCTGAAGTGATTATTGAGAGTTTTGTGAAAGGCGTAGAAGTTACCTGTGGATGCTTCGAAACAGAAAAAGGGTTAACCGTATTACCATTAACAGAAGTGGTCACCCAAAATGAGTTTTTTGACTATAGCGCAAAATATCTGGGAGAGGTGGAAGAGATTACACCCGCCCGCATATCAGAAGAACTAACTCATAAGATACAGTCACTGACAAAGCAGATTTATAAGTTAATCGGAGCTAAAGGAATTATAAGAGCTGACTATATAATCAGAGAAGAATCACCGGTTTTACTGGAGGTAAATACCACCCCGGGAATGACAACTACAAGTTTTATACCCCAACAGGTTAAAGCTGCAGGCTTAGAGATGAAGAATGTAATGACAGAAATTATTGAAACAGAAATCAATAAAATAAACAGCACTCCATCACACTAAAAAAATCAGCATTATGAACATTTCAGATAATCAGTTTGATGATATTAGGCCTCTGAATGATAACGAAGTGGCAGAAGCAATAGCTCAGCTTTTAGTTGATGAAAGATTCAAAAAGGCTGCAGAGCAGATAGTAAAACCATATACATGGGAGCAATTCGCTTCTCTGCTATCAAGTTGCAAAACAAAATTTGACTTCCAGAAAAGGGTCATTTATCCTACAATGAATCGGTTTATCGAGAAGACCACAAAGGAGATGAACGGATATGGATGGGAAAATATAAATGAAAACGAAAGTAATCTTTTCATTTCAAACCATCGTGATATAGTACTGGATGCCGCATTCTTCAATATTCTCCTTTTTGATCAGAATAAAGAGACTACCGAAATAGCGATTGGCGACAACCTGCTTATCTATCCATGGATTGAGAAACTGGTTCGCTTAAATAAAAGTTTCATTGTAAAGAGAGGAGTTTCTGTGAGACAGATGCTTATAGTTTCAAAACATCTGTCAGATTATATCCACGACACAATAAGAAACAGGAAACAATCAATCTGGTTGGCTCAAAGAGAGGGACGCGCTAAGGATTCTGACGACAGAACACAAACAAGTCTGTTGAAGATGCTAACACTACATGACAGCTCAGATCCGTTGAATACTATAAAAGAACTTAATATTATACCTCTCTCAATTTCATATGAATATGACCCTTGCGATTTTCTAAAAGCAAAGGAGTATCAGCTTAAGCGAGATAACGCAGAGTATAAAAAAAGTCAGGCCGATGACATTGAGAATATGTATACCGGTATAACAGGATATAAAGGCAGGGTGCATTTCCGGCTAGGTAAATGTATTAATTCTTTTTTAAGTGAAATCCCATCAGACACCGGAAGAAATGAGATGCTTGATAAAGTTGCAGAGATAATAGACAGAGAAATATTCAGAAACTACACATTTTATCCTATAAACTATATAGCATATGATTTGATGACCGGTACTGAAAAGTTTTCTTCTGAATACAATAAAGAGGAGAAACAAAACTTCATCAGTTATATTAATTCGCAGGTTGAAAAGATCGACATACCAAATAAAGACTTGGATTTTCTTCGCAGAAAGATTATCGAGATGTATGGAAATACAGTAAAAAATAACTTAAACATAAAATAATATCTTTAATGAAGCAGATAGCATTCACTCTTCTGGTTATATTATCTCTTACCCTTATTCAAGGTTGCGATAAAAAGCCTGAAAGAATGGATGATTTTCTTGCCGAGTTTGCCACAGTGATTAAACAGGGTGACACCTACCGTTTCAAATTAGATAATGGTAAAGTACTATCACCGATTGATGTTAAAGATTTTCACGGTAGTGATGGCGACAGGGTTATTTTATACTGGACACCCTTGAATGGTGATAAAATAGAAATTAAAAATATTACACCAGTATTCTCAGGTGATGTTCTTTTTGAAGGCTATCCCGAGAATTATAAAAATGACCCATTAAAAATTATAAGTGTGTGGGTTGAAGGTGACTATCTGAATTTAATTCTTGAGATTGAATATCACAGTACACCACATACAATTGCTCTTTATAAAGACACTTCAACAGAAGGTACAGATCTATATCTTTCTCACTCAATGAATAATGATCCTCCCGGATACTTTCAAATTATGTATGCTTCATTCAGACTTAGCAAACTAAAAAGTCTGAACGAAACCGAAGTTCCATTCAGACTTTTTATATATTCAAATAAGGAATTGCGTCAATTCAATTTCACCCTAGTTGGAGCTGGTTAATGGTGGAATAGGCTGTTCATCAATAGTAAAATCTATCGGAAGCAGACACTTTACATTCACTTTTTCACCATTATTTTCACCCGGAGTCCATTTAGGCATTAAACCCAATACACGAATAGCTTCATTATTAAGAGCCTCATTTGATCCGCTCACAACTTCAATATTTGATATAGAGCCATCCTTGCCCACTATAAAGGAGCATAATATCCTGCCCTCAATACCCTGCTGTAATGCCTCTTTCGGGTAGCGCATGTTATATGATATAAAATTAGCCAGTTCCTTTTCACCATACTCATACACCGGCATTTTATCCACTATCGTATAAATCTCACTATTTTCCAGGATTGACTGGTCGGTCTTCGCATACGCTCTTGCTGTAGCAGAACTTGAAGTTCTTGTTGAGTACTGAACATTCTTGTTAAGTTTAAAATACATTGGAACATAAGTTTCCGACCTTACAATCTCTCCATTATGACGTGCAGGTCTCCATGGTGGCATATTTTTTAGAATACGCAACGCCTCTTCATTCAAGAGAGGATCTGCACGATGAATTATATTAAAATTGGAGAGTGAACCATCTTTTTCAACTACAAAAGTATAAACTACCAAACCCTGTGCATTTCGTTCTGCAGCATCTGCCGGGTAACTTAATGTGTTGGAAATAAAGCGGTGCATCTCAGCCGTTCCACCAGTAAACATAGGAACGATATCAGGATTTTCTACAATCTTGTCACTTTGAGATACCGGAACATTTTGAGCAATTGCATCTATTGTAGATAAAGAAGTAAAGCAAACTATAAAGAATGTTGCTATAACAGTGTGAATTTTACGTAGTTTCATGTAACAATTTTCTCTTAACTAATTTATTGCATTAATGTTACAAACTTACATAAAAAATATGATTTTCCTGTTACTGCAACAGCTCTTTTAAGATAAAACACCTCTAATTCTGTCATCAAAAGCAGTAAGGGCAGCTTTAGCTCCTTCACCCATGGAGATTATAATCTGCTTGTAAGGTACAGTTGTAACATCACCCGCTGCATATATACCCGGAACATTAGTGCGACAATGAGAATCTGTCTCTATTTCTCCGAATCTGTTAACATTAACAACACCTTTAAAAACAGAACTGTTTGGGGCTAGCCCTATCTGTATAAATACCCCATCTACATCTACAACCCTCTCCTCTTCAGTTTTTCTGTCTTTCACTTTCAAACCGCTAACTTTATTACCATCGCCAAGCACCTCCATTGTTTGAGAGCTTAAAAACAGTTCTACATTTGGCAAAGAGGCAACTTTCTCCTGTAGCACCTTATCAGCTTTAAGTTCATCAAGAAACTCAAATACAGTAACCTTTGAACATATTGCAGCTAAATCAATTGCAGCCTCAATACCTGAGTTTCCTCCACCTATAACAGCTACATGCTTATCTTTATAAAACGGTCCGTCACAATGCACACAGAATGCAACCCCTTTACCAATATGATCAGCTTCTCCGGGAACATTAAGCTTTTTCCAGTTAGCACCAGTTGCAATTATAAGAGCACCAGTTGCAAACCTCTCACCCCCTTTAACATGTACAATTTTCTCATTACCATCTACCTCAACTTTCTCAACAATTCTATGCTCAAGAATCGAGATAGGATACTCCTCCATATGTTTTCTAAGATCAACAGTAAGTTTTTCTCCAGTTGTCTGGGGTACTGAAATCATATTCTCGATTCCAGTAGTTTCCTTTACCTGTCCTCCTACTGTCTGAGCCAGCACTGCCACATTCAGCCCCTTTCGTGCAGAGTATATTGCCGCAGAAGCGCCTGCAGGACCTCCACCTACAACTAAAACATCAAACCTCCTGATTTCCGAATCAGTGGTCTCTTTTTCTACAACACCATACTTCTCTTCAAGTTTAGTCAATAGTGTTCCAAATTCACCCCTGCCCACATGAAGCAGTTCTCCATCAGCATATACAGCAGGTACAGCCTGAATCTTCAATGATTCAACCTCCTCCTTATAAATTGCACCGTCAACCATCTCATGTGTTATATCAGGATTGATAATTGCCATGAGATTAAGGGCCTGTACAACATCCGGGCAATTTGTACATGTTAGTGAAACATAAGTTGTAAGATTAATCTTTCCCTTTAATGATTCTACCCTCTTTCTTATAAATTCGTCAGGTTGATTTTTCCCTTTGCCATCACTATTCAGCACGGCCAACAGAAGTGAAGTAAATTCATGACCATTGGGTATACCTCTGAAGACCACACCTGTCTCTTCTCCATTTTTCAGCAGATTGAATGCAATGTAGTTTCCTTCATTTATTTTCAGAGAAAACTTTGGTGAACTTGCAACTACATCCTCCAGCAGCTCAACCAGTTCACTATAGCTTTCATGATCCTGAGATGCATATATATCAAATTGATATTCTGATTCTAAATTTGCAAAAATTGCTTTTAATTGTTCTTTTAATGAATTGTCGAGCATAATAACTATTTCATTTTTTATATAAAAAGCCCTCTGTTAATATTTATGGCCTGGCCATAGAAGATCGATCAGAGGGCTTGATTATGAGTTTAAAATTAAATTTTTCCTACAAGATCAATGCTTGGTTTAAGGGTTTCCTTACCTTTTTCCCATTTAGCAGGACAAACTTCATCTTTATGTTCAGCCACAAACTGAGCAGCCTCTATTTTGCGTACGAGTTCTGCAGCATTACGTCCAATTGGTCCGTCATTCACCTCAAGTACTTTCACAATACCCTCAGGATTAGCAACAAATGTTCCTCTGTAGGCCAGATAATCTTCTTCGTTAAGTACGCCAAACGCACGGCTTAACTCACCTGTATGATCAGCCAGCATAGGATACTTAATTTTATTTATGCTCTCTGATGTATCATGCCATGCCTTATGAGTGAAATGAGAGTCTGTACTAACAGAATATACCTCCACTCCGATTGATTGCAGGTATTCATACTTTTCTGCAACGTCTACAAGTTCTGTAGGGCATACGAAAGTGAAGTCGGCTGGATAGAAGAAAAATACCGACCATTTACCTAATGTGTCCTTATCTGTAATTGTTTTGAACTCACCATTGTGGTAAGCTTGTACTTTGAATTCCGGAATTCTTGAATTAATAATAGGTTGCATATAAATTAACTTTTAATATTAATAAACAGTGCAAAGATAAGATAGTGCTGACCTATTAAAAAGCTATACAATATCAATAATATCTATTTGTGGAAAATGCTTTTCTTATAACGTTCAAATGAGGGAATTACTAAAATCAGATTAAAGCTATATTGACTATTTTGTTTGTTAGTAATATAATAATTATTAATAGACATTTCATATTATATATAAATTTAAGAGATTCTCGTGTAAAAAACCTATCTTTGCACCCTAAAAAGATTGTTTTTATGTATGACATCCGAAATATCGCCATTATCGCACACGTTGATCATGGTAAAACAACCCTGGTTGATAAAATGTTGCTGGCAGGACACCTATTCAGAGAAAACCAGCAAACAGATGAGCTGATTTTAGATAATAATGAGCTTGAACGCGAACGTGGTATTACAATACTTTCCAAAAACGTTTCAATAAAATATGGAGACACAAAAATCAACATAATTGATACTCCGGGACACGCCGATTTTGGAGGTGAGGTTGAACGTGTACTTAACATGGCTGATGGTTGTCTGCTTGTTGTTGATGCATTTGAAGGACCAATGCCTCAAACAAGGTTTGTGTTGCAGAAAGCTTTGGAAATTGGACTGAAACCCATATTGGTTATTAATAAAGTTGACAAGCCCAACTGCCGTCCTGAAGAGGTTCAGGAAGAGGTATTCGATTTAATGTTTAGTCTGGATGCAACTGAGGAGCAACTTGATTTCCCTACGATATATGGTTCTGCAAAACAGGGATGGATGTCTGATGACTGGAAAAAACCTTCAGAAAATATCATACCACTGCTGGATGCTATTGTTAAACATATCCCTGCTCCAAAAGTATTGGAGGGTACACCGCAAATGCTAATTACATCTCTCGACTATTCTAACTATGTTGGAAGGATAGCTGTAGGCAGAGTACACAGAGGCACAATTTTCAATGGTAAAGATTATGCACTTTGCAAACGTGATGGTAGTATTAAGAGAATACGTATAAAAGAACTTGATATTTTTGAAGGATTAGGCCGTACAAAAGTAAACGAGGTAAACTCGGGCGATATATGTGCATTAATTGGAATTGAAGGATTCGAAATTGGAGATACAATTACAGATATAGATAAACCTGAACCACTTGATCCAATTGCTATTGATGAGCCAACCATGTCTATGTTATTCACAATAAACAACTCTCCATTTTTTGGTCAGGATGGTAAATATGTAACTTCAAGACATATTTATGAAAGATTAATGCGTGAACTTGACAAAAACCTTGCTTTGAGAGTGGAAGAGACTGAAAGCTCAGACTCATGGATAGTTTACGGTCGCGGTGTACTACACCTCTCTGTCCTTATAGAAACAATGCGTCGTGAAGGTTACGAGCTGCAGGTAGGTCAGCCCCAGGTAATCATCAAAGAGAAACATGGCGAAAAACATGAACCGGTGGAACAGTTAACAATAAACCTTCCTGAAGAGTATTCAAGTAAAATTATTGATGTTGTTACACGCCGAAAAGGTGAACTCCTTACCATGGAAAGTAAGGGTGACCGCATGCATATGGAGTTTGTGATTCCATCGAGAGGGATTATAGGCTTAAACAATATTGTACTAACCCTTTCAGCAGGTGAGGCTATTATGGCGCACCGATTCCTTGAATTTCAGCCCTGGAAAGGTGAAATTGAAAAAAGACAAAACGGTTCAATTATTGCTGGAGAATCAGGTAATGCTTATGCATATGCATTGGATAAACTGCAAGACAGAGGTCATTTTTTCATCTACCCACAAACAGATGTATATGCCGGTCAGGTAGTAGGAGAACAAAATAAAGAAGGCGACCTGGTAGTTAATGTTACCAAGTCAAAAAAACTTACCAACGTTCGTGCATCCGGTTCAGATGATAAAGCACAATTAGCTCCACCTGTTATCTTTAGTCTTGAAGAGGCTCTGGAATATATAAAGGATGATGAGTATGTTGAAGTCACTCCTAAACATATGCGAATAAGAAAAATACTTCTTGATGAAAACGATAGGAAAAGAGCATCAAAGAAATCTTAAAACCATAAAAATCAGATAAGCTATACTGAAATTAAGAGTAAGTTTAATTTAATAGAATAGCCGGTTATTAATGATTATAACCGGCTATTATTATAAACAGATCTCTACCTTATTGATCAGTTTATTTTATTCTGTATTTCTGCAAACTTATTTCCTATTAATAAGATTAACAAACTCCTCTCTTGTTTTTTGCTCACGGAATATACCAGTGAAGTCTGATGTAGTAGTAATTGAATTTTGCTTTTCTACTCCACGCATCTGCATACACATATGCTTAGCCTCAATAACAACCATCACACCCATAGGATTAAGTGTATTTTGAATACAATCTTTAATCTGCGTTGTCAATCTCTCCTGCACCTGCAGTCTTCTTGAAAAGACATCTACCACTCGTGCTATCTTACTTAGACCGGTGACATAACCATTGGGGATATATGCAACATGCGCTTTACCAAAAAACGGCAGCATATGATGCTCACACATTGAAAAGAAGTCGATATCCTTCACAATTACCATCTGGCGATAGTTTTCCTTAAACTGAGCAGAACGAAGTATCTCTTCAGGGCTCTGCCAATAGCCTTTAGTCAGATATTGCATAGCCTTAGCTACTCTGTCCGGGGTTTTAATAAGTCCCTCGCGAGAAACATCTTCGCCAAGCAGAGAGAGGATCTCTCTCATGTGATCCGAAATAATGGATTTGTTTTTTTCTAATTCTTCAGATGACATTTTATTCCATTTATGAGGTTAGTTGACAGGTATTTTCACCTCATCTACAACAATATACATTTCTCTACCAAATGATGGAAATGATTCTCTTAATTTATGCAAAGCCTCTTCTGCTTCTCCCCGGTTTTCAAAATTACCTACCCTTAATCTCCAGAAAGGAGATTCAAATAGGACCACTGTCTCCAGATCTGGATATAACTGATTTATTTGGCTCTGCTTCCTGTTAGCCTCATCTCTTGATGTGCGTTGGTTATTGCCGGAGAACGCCTGTATTTTAAAACCTCTTGTTTTGTAATACTGTACTGCACCGTCTGCGGTTGTATATACAGTTCTTGGAGGCCCCACTGGTCTTCCCAGTATATGAGAAATACTCTCATCCTGATAAACAGTAACATCTCCTTTACCCTGAACATCTTTGTTCAACTCTTCAAGAATCTCATTTTTTTGTAATGATGTTTGTGCATTAACACCTGCAGATAGAAGAATTATTGCAATAAGAAGAATTCTATGGTTTGGGAAATATTTCATATTCTTTTTTTCTATTACTTCGCACAAAGATAAATAAATACCACAGACTCATAGTGAATCTGTGGTAAAATGTATAATAAATTTCTTTTAAAGTATTAAAAAGCTTCAATTATTGGCATGAATTTGTCAACACCCAGCGAAGCTCCACCTATTAAACCTCCATCTACATCAGGATTTGAGAATAGTTCTTTCGCGTTGCCTGCATTTGCACTACCTCCATAAAGTATAGAACAGTTATCAGCAACTTCGTTGCCATACTTTTCAGCAATTGTCTTACGGATAAATGCATGCATCTCCTGAGCTTGATCAGGAGTGGCTGTTTTCCCTGTTCCAATTGCCCATACAGGTTCGTAAGCAAGAACTAGTTTACCGAAATCTTCAGCTGAAAGATCAAAAAGTGATTCTTCGATTTGTGATTTCACTACTTCGAAATGCTTTTCAGACTCTCTTTCTTCCAACACTTCACCTATACAGAATATTGGTGTAAGACCGTTTTTAAGAGCCAGCAATACTTTTTCTTTAAGTATTTCTGGGGTTTCGTGATAATATGCTCTGCGTTCGCTATGACCTAAAATAACATATTTGGCTCCTGTTGAAGCGACCATTGCTGCAGACACTTCACCGGTATATGCACCAGATTCTTTATCTGCACAGTTTTGTGCTGCAACTCCTATTTTTGTTGTATCAACTACATTTGCTACTCCTGCAAGATGAATAAATGGTGTACCAATAATTACATCGCAATTTACAGTTTTGCCTTTCAGTGCTTCGTTTAACTCTTCTGCAAGCTGAATTCCCTCCTGAAGGGTTTTGTTCATTTTCCAGTTTCCTGCTACAATATTCTTTCTCATGTTTATATAATTAATTTATTATTAATTTCAATTACTTTTTTCTGTATGACACCTTAAGAATTAACAAAGGTACGAAAAAGAGGATTATAGATATTAATAACTCAGTCCCTTTTCCCTGATCAGGTTTTTTAATTAACAGATTTTCAGGTGATGGCACTTTGCTATCATCCCATTTATTGATTACAGTACCCTCTTTTATTAACATTAATCCGGGGTTAGCCCTAATCATTGTTTTCAAAGTTCTCTCGTCGGCATGACAAAACTGAACTCCAGTATTATGCTTAGCCTCCCACTCTTTTACAGAGTTAGTTGATGATGCAGTAAGAAGATAAAATGGATACCCTTTTTCATCAGCATAATTTACAATATCATTAAACCTGGGAAGATACCTTTCAGACATTTTTTCTAGTGAATATGAAACCATGATGAATGTATATGTGGTATCTGAAAGAATTAAATCTGTAATATCTCCCCCTACATTCCACTCACCGGACTCATCCAAATATAAAGATTCAATTGCGAAATCCTCTATCGCTGGTTTTATTCCCTCTTTTACCAAACGAGTTTCCATATCTATAAAAATCCATGATGAATCATTCCATGGGTAATCCGACTCGCTAAACTCTTTCTCAACACCATCCTTACTATATATGAATATAGTCTCGTATATATCTGCTTTATCAGGATCAACAAACATCTGATCTGGGATATTTGCTCCTATTTTATATGGACGGAAGTCAATAATTGGTAGATTATAAGTGTTGTGCAGAGAAAAGAGCAGTCCATATAGAATAATAAAAAAAGAAGCAATAATAGCTTTTTTTGCTGAGAACAGTGGAGTAATCTTTTTCCATTTAATTACCAAAAAAGCAATTCCTGCAAAAAGTATGATGTTTTTATAGAATGAGACCCAGTTACTAATAACCAGTGCATCACCAAAACAACCACAATCTGCAACAGGATTTGTTAATGCAATCCAAAAAGTCAGTGGAGTAAAAAACACCATAAATAACCCTATAAGTCTGGTAGTCACTTTACTGTTTATCCCTAGAAGAAGAAACACTCCTAAAACGAACTCTGCAACTACCATTATGATAGCTAACGGGAGTGCAATTGAAAAAAGGCCTTCAAGATTAAGAGAGATGAGGTAATCTTGCATTTTATAAGTGAAACCAAGTGGATCCACAGCTTTTACAAAGCCGGAAAATGCAAATGTAGCTCCAACTATCACTCGGGACAGTTCTACTATAATTTTTTCTAAAACAATTTTCTGTTTCACCCGATTAAAATCTTGACTTATAGATTATTCCTAGTTTATATTTTGATTTTCGATCAATGCAGATCATTAACCTGCTTATTTGAATCGGTACAATCTTCCGGGAAATGAAGTTTAATCAATCCAAAAATTGCATAGTTTATCATGTCCATATAATTTGCATCTACTCCTTCAGATATCAACGTTTGACCGTCGTTGCACTCAATCTCTTTAGTACGGTATATTTTCATAAGGATGAGATCTGTGTAGGAGCTTACTCTCATGCTTCGCCATGCTTCATCATAATCATGATTCTTAGCATACATCAGTTGTTTAGTATTTTCAAGAAACCCGTCATATAACTCAAGCGCTTTCTCGTTTGTAATATCAACAGTATCTGCAAATCCTAATTTAAGCTGGATGAGTCCGATAATCCCATAATTAACTATTGCAATGAATTCAGGAAAAATACCTTCATCAACCATCTTCTCTTTTTTGGTTTCAAGTGTACGAATTCTGTTTGCCTTGATAAAAATTTGATCTGTAACAGAAGTTGGTCGTAATATTCGCCAAGAGGCTCCATAATCTTGTAATTTACGGGCAAAGATATCGCGACATATTCCAGCTACTTCGTCGAACTGAATATTAGTTATATTCATTGGATTTCTCTTTATTTATTTTTTAACGTAAAACAACCTAACAAAGATAAACAAAAAAAAGGTACAAGTTTGATATCCTGTACCTTTTTTAAGACATATACGCCTTTTATTTTATTATGAGACTCGTATAGATTTACCTACACGCAGTACTGTTTTTGTAGTCATATTGTTTAAAGTACATAGTTTACTTACACTAGTACCATAACGTTTGGAAATAGCGCCCAATGTATCTCCCTTTTGTATTCTGTGATACTGTACTTCTCCTGATACAAACTTATTGGAAGCATTTTCAGGCTCTTTGTAATTATTACTATCTTCCGATGTTCTTATTACTGATCTGCTGCTGGAATTTGTTTTCTTGTAACTTGAATTGGTAACAAGATACTCATCCTTGTGAACAGTTTTATTTGGGAAGTCTATAATAAAATTGGGGTTGATTGGTTTACCCAAGAAACGTGTTTCAAAATGCAGATGTGAACCAAATGAACGTCCAGTATTTCCTGCAAGTCCTATAGGCTGACCAGACTTAACAAAATCATTCTCTTCAACCAGGAACTTTGAAAGGTGTCCGTAAACTGTTTCCAGTCCATTCACATGTCTGATAACCAAATAATAACCATAACCACTTCTTTCAAAACGCTTAACTCTGATTTTGCCGTCGAATGCAGCATAAATAGTGTCTCCTGTCTGAGCCTTTATATCAATACCATAGTGATAACGACGACTACCTCTTCTTCCAAAGTTGGATGTCATGTGTCCATCAGCAGGCATGGTAAAATTATCCAAATCTACTATAAATGTATCCGGCGCATTCTTAAGACTGCCATACATATTGACATATCTGTTTTCCCACATACCCCCATATAAATCATCAGCAGGTATATCATTTGGATTAAATTCCTCTCTTTGCTCTTCAGCATCATCCAGTACAGACAAATCAAGTTTAAGCTTAAGTCCATCAGCAAACAGACTCTGCTTTTCATTTAAGTTTGAACTATGTACTTGCTTATAATTAACTTCTGGTCTGCTTTTTTCAGCAGACTCCTGTTTAACTTGTGAGAATGAGTTTAATGAAACAAACATCAAGGCTGCCGGTAGTAAAACTCTTGCTTTTGAAAACAAATTATATATCTCCATCGATACCTTGTTTTATATCAAATTTCATATAATTACTTTTTTATTGCAATTAATATTCATCGTTTGCATAAATACTCTGAATATTTATTTGCGGATAATCAAAGATTTCATCTGTAGTAAAGAATCGTGCTAATTCGGTTTGTGCAGTTTCATAAGAATCAGAAGCATGTACTATATTTTCCTGGACACTAATGCTATAGTCTCCCCGGATCGTGCCAGGCTGAGCATCTCTTCCATTTGTCACTCCGGTGATTTTCCTTACAACATTCACAGCATCAACTCCTTTTAGTGCCATAACAACTACAGGGCTAGCCTGCATTGAATCTTTAATACGCCCATAAAAAGGTTTGTTGACTAAATGAGAATAGTGAATCTTCAGTACCTCATCCGACAGGTTAATCATTTTCATTCCTACAATCTGGAGGCCTTTTTTTTCAAACCGAGAGATGACTTCTCCCAGTATTGCTCGCTGAATAGCGGAGGGCTTCAGAATTACTAATGTTACCTGCATTTAATTAAAACTACTACTTAACAACTTTTTTATTACAGATTTTTTTCCTTAATCGATGTCAAAGTAAAGTTTTTATTATTTGAACTCCAAATTATCGACTAGCTTTTTTCACATGTAACATTTGAATAAGCCTCTTAAATTCGACCTACAACTCTGTTTTTCAATATATTAACCATAAACATGTTATAGAACACATTTTGTCGATTTTAAGATCATTATACTATTATTAAATATCAATTTACAACTTTTTCACTCAAATCAGTTTCAATAAGTCATTAACACGATAAAAAAATTATTACACTATTAAAGTGGTAATTAATCAGCATATTAATATATGGAGAATAGAGGCGCAATTCACGTTTTTTAATAAGAAAGACTTAAAATCCTCTCAAAACAGACAATCGTATAAAGAGATTTAAGTATCTTTGCTCCACTTTTTATATTAAATCTGTATGATTCAGGTTGATGCCATGAATCAAAACTAATAAGAAAAATGTCTAAATACAAGCTTATCAATAACATCTCGGGTTGGGTGGTTTTTGCGATTGCTGCCACAGTTTATCTTCTTACAATAGAACCTACAGCCAGTTTCTGGGATTGTGGAGAATTTATAACATCAGCATACAAGCTTGAAGTTGGACATCCACCAGGTGCTCCTTTTTTTATGCTTGTTGGCAACTTCTTCACACAACTGGCAAAAGATCCTTCGCAGGTAGCAATGATGGTAAATATTATGTCCGCTCTTATGAGTGCATTTACTATTTTGTTCCTTTTCTGGACAATAACTCACCTAACTAGAAAACTATTACAAAAAAGCAGTGATGTTGTTTTAAATGCTGGTCAAACTACCGCAGTTATTGGAAGCGGAATTGTAGGTGCACTTGTTTATACCTTTTCTGATACATTTTGGTTTTCAGCAGTTGAAGGTGAAGTATATGCCTTTTCATCAATGCTAACTGCACTTGTATTCTGGTTGATTCTAAAATGGGAAGATAATGCAGACAAACCACACTCAGATAAATGGTTAGTACTCATTGCTTATGTAATGGGGCTCTCAATAGGCGTCCATCTGCTAAATCTGTTGTGTATACCTGCAATTGTTCTTGTATACTATTTTAAGAAAAATGAAAAAGCCAACTGGAAAGGGGCTTTAAAAGCTCTTCTAGTTTCATTTGGACTTATCATAATATTGATGTGGGGAGTAATACCAGGTTTCACTAAAATTGGAGGATGGTTTGAACTTCTGTTTGTTAACAGCTTTGGATTACCATATAATTCAGGAGTATTATTTTATTTACTGATACTGGTTGGAGCAATTACAATGGGACTTTACTACACCATATCTTCCAGTAGTAATGAAAGAAATGCAAGAATTGCATTCTTTGCTACACTGGCTTTGACTGGTGTATTGTTTATAAGTGGAAGTCCCTGGCTTTGGGTAATACTTATTGCTACAGTCGCATATATAGTTTTCAAATCCAAGAAAATAAGCATGAGGTTTATAAACCTGTCAATTTCATGCTTCATGGTGATTCTAGTTGGTTTCTCAGCTTATGCTCTGATACCAATAAGATCAAGTGCTAACCCACCGCTCGATCTTAATTCACCCGAAGATATATTCTCACTTGGAAGCTACCTGAATCGCGAACAGTATGGACAGACTCCGCTGATACATGGTACAACTTATGCGTCTAAGATAGCGAGAAGTGCAGACGGTACTGCAATTATAGAAGGTGAGCGTGTAAGTTATAAACAGGTTGTGAAAAATTCCCCTGATGAAAAGGATCGTTATGAGAAGACCACTTCACCAATATATAAATACACTAATACAATGCTCCTGCCAAGGATGCATTCAAACCCTAATAATCCAGCATTTCAGAATCATATTATGGGTTATGAGAGATGGGGAGGTGTTACAGATCAAAACAAGAAACCTACATTTTTTCAGAATCTGAAGTTCATGTTTGGTTACCAGTTCAATTATATGTACTGGCGATATTTTATGTGGAATTTCTCTGGGAGACAAAATGATATACAGGGTGATGGAGGAATAACTGCAGGTAACTGGATTACCGGTATTTCCTTTATTGATGAACATGTACTGGGTCTTGGACCTCAGGATGATATTGCTCCTGATATTGTTAATAACAAAGGAAGGAATAAATACTATATGTTGCCACTCATATTAGGTATCATAGGTATTTTATATCAGCTAAAGCTAAAAGAAAGAGGAATGCAGAGCTTTATAGTTGTATTTCTGCTGTTCTTTATGACAGGTCTGGCAATTATTCTTTATCTAAATCAGACATTCATGGAGCCAAGAGAAAGGGATTATGCCTATGCAGGATCATTCTACGCTTTTTCAATATGGATTGGAATGGGAGTTGCAGGGATATCTCTATTCCTCAAAAAATATATAAAAAACACTCGAGTTGCTACTGTAGTTGCATCTGTAGCCTGCTTGTTTGTTCCAATACAGATGGCATCTCAGAATTGGGATGACCATGATCGTTCAGGCAGAACTCTTGCTCGTGACACAGGAATGAATTATCTGAGTAGTGTAGGAGAAAATGCTATTCTATTTACAAATGGGGATAATGATACCTACCCTCTGTGGTATGTTCAGGAGACCGAAGGCTTCAGAACAGATGTAAGGGTTACAAATTTGAGTTTCCTGCAAACGGAATGGTATATAGATCAGCTTTTAAAGCCTGCTTATGAATCTGAACCATTACCAATAAAATGGTCTCGCCCAAGATACTCGGGTGATGATGGTAGTGCGGCTTTTGTCATTTCAAAAGAAGAAATTGAAAGTGTACTAAGGCAGAGTGAGATTCCTTCTGTTTCTTATGGTAATTATTACGACAGAAACGCGTTCCGTGATACAATCTCACTGAAACAGACTATGGAGAATTTAAGGACAGGTGAAAACTCTCGACCTGCAAATCCTTTTAACACAGGTAATACACAGGTTATTCCTGGTGATATCCTTTATCTGGATGTTGACAGTTCTGCCGTTGACTGGAAAAATATGGCTGCTAAACCTACTGACAAGATGCTGATAAATCTTTCAGGGAAACAGGCTGTTTACAGGCATGAACTGATGGTTCTGGAGCTTCTCACTAATCTTAATGATGACAACTGGAGTAGACCACTCTATTACGCTACAACAATCACTCCTTCACTATATATGAATTTGCAGGATCATAACTTCTCTCTGAATGGTCTCGCCTATCAGGTAGTTCCGGGAGAACCTCTTAATAATGGTGTGAACCTGGAGGCTGCATTCGATAATATGGTTAATAAATTCAGATGGGGTGGTCTTGAAAATGATCCTGATATTTATATGGATCAAACCAGTAGAAGAATGTTGTCAACATTCAGGTTATATTTCACTCATTTGGTTGATGCTCTAGTCGATGCAGGGGAAAATGAGAAAGCTTTGACAGCTCTCGATAAAATCACTTCAATGATACCTGACAGTGCTGTTTCATATGGAACTGACGGTGTTATCTTTGCTAGAGCATACTACAAGCTTGGTGAATATGAAAAAGCAAATGAGCTTATCACAGAAATCCATAACAGGATTAATGCAAACCTAAACTGGTTCGAGAGATTAAAGCCTGTACAGATTGCAAATACAATGACTGATATTATATATAATAATGTTAGTCCGCTAATGCTAGTTAAAAATATTTATCAGCAGTATGATAAAGAGAAATATAAGCTGTTGACAGATGACCTATTACAAAGAGCACAGGTTTACTATATGAAAGGTATTCCTTATGTAGGAGATACTATTTTAAGAGAGATCACTGATAGTGCAGTAAGGGGTTATTACTCCGTACCTTCTGATGATACAATACGTCGTGCCGAAGAGGAAGAGATTATGCAAAAAGCAATGGGTGTAATGAAGCAATTTAATCCTCGATTACTCGAACAATATAGTAGTTCAACACAATAGTAGAAATATAATAAGAGTGCCGGGTAGTGTAGTGATATATTACCTGGCATCTCTTGTGTTAAATAAACGTTCATTATATGCTAATTGAACAACCACCAATACTATATAGGTTATTATTTCCAAATTCGATCTGGCGACTTAGAGTACCGGATAAAAAAACTGTATATCTTACATTTGATGATGGCCCTATACCTGAAGTTACACCTTGGGTACTGAGCATATTAAACAAATATAATATAAAGGCAACCTTCTTCTGTGTTGGAGATAATGTTCGCAAATATGGTCATATATATGATCAGATTATAAAAGAAGGTCACATAACCGGCAATCACACTTTTCACCACATGCAGGGATGGAAAAATTCGCCTAAGAAGTTCCTGAGTGATACAAATGATGCCGGTAAATTAATAAATTCACAACTATTTAGACCACCTCATGGTCATATGATTTTTCCTCAACCAGGTTTATTGAAGAAAAATGGATATAAAATTATAATGTGGGATGTGGTGACTCGAGATTATAGTAGATTTATGACACCTGAGCAGGTACTCGCAAATGTAAAAAGGTATACCCGTGACGGATCGGTGATTGTATTTCATGATTCACTAAAAGCAGAAAAGAATTTAAGATATGCTTTGCCTCTTGCAATTGAATGGTTGCTTGAGCAGGGATACTCTTTTGAATTGATCCCTTCTTATAGATAGTTAAAATCACCTTTTTCAAAATAATATTTTTAAAGTTTCTGTTTATATAATGGAAACTAGTGTTTTATTGTTGTCAAGAGAGACAATAATAGGGTTTTTTGTGTTAAATAATGTTATTTTGATGAAAAATGATAGTATTATGCATTGCATAGTACAATATTTGGCATACATTTGCACTATTCAAAATTTAGTGTAACTTAAAATTAAAGCGCCGAATGATAACAATCAGGCAATTACATAAATCTTATCACACCGAAGCACTCCCACTTCACGTACTTAAAGGAATAGATTTACAAATAGATAAAGGTGAATATGTTTCCATAACAGGAGCATCAGGTTCAGGCAAATCAACTTTGCTTAATATTATCGGAATATTGGACACTTATGATTCGGGTGATTATTACCTGAATGGCAGCCTTATAAAAGGTTTATCAGAAACCGAAGCTGCACATTACAGAAATGAAATGATAGGATTTGTGTTTCAATCTTTCAATTTGATTAATTTCAAGAATGCTCTCGAAAACGTAGCTCTCCCACTCTACTATAAAAAAGTAAGCCGCAAAAAACGCAATATTATTGCAATGGAGCATCTTGATAAAATGGGATTAAAAGATTGGGCTCATCACTTACCAAATGAAATGTCGGGTGGACAAAAACAGCGTGTAGCAATAGCAAGAGCAATGATTTCAAACCCTAAGATAATATTAGCGGACGAACCTACAGGTGCACTTGACAGTACAACGACTAAAGAGGTTATGGAGGTACTAACTAATCTTAATAAAGAGGGAATTACTACCATAATTGTAACTCATGAGAAATCTGTTTCTGAAGCCACCAATCGTATTATCCACCTGAAAGATGGTATGATTGAGTATGAGACCAGAAAGGATAATGGTATTCATGTTACAACTCAAAATCTAAATTATCAGTCTTTATGATAGACCTTCTGCAGGAAATATTCGAGACACTCAAAAAAAACAAGATGCGTACTACCTTGACAGGCTTGTCTGTCTCATGGGGTATATTCATACTTATTGTTCTGCTTGGTGCGGGCAATGGTCTGCAAAATGGTGTAATGCAAAATTTCAGTTCAAGAGCTGTGAACCGAGTTAATCTATACCCGGGAAGGACCTCTATACCTCATAATGGACTCAAATCCGACCGACAACTTTCATTCACTAATGAAGAGGTGGATTTTATTAGAGAGGAGGTTTCTGAAAGCAGGCTGATAACAGCACGACTTAACAACACTATGAATATTACTTATGGTAATGAATTCGGGTCTTACGAAATAAGGGGGGTAATGCCTAACTATTGGTTAATAGAAAAATTAATAATCAAACCAGGTGATGGCCGCTTTATTAATCACCTCGATATGAAAGAGCATAACAAGGTAATAGTACTTGATAAAAAAATAGCCGATCTATTGTTTCCCGGTGAATCTGCTTTAGGTAAAACTGTAAAGGTGGGCAACCTAATGTTTAAAGTTGTTGGAATAAATTCTAAGAAGGAGGACTGGGGTGGTTCAAGAGCCTATATTCCATTCACAACTTCCCAGTCGATATTTAATCCAAGCGGGAAATTCTACAACATTGTATTTACTGTTGATGGGCTTAATACAAAAGAGGCTAATGATAAATTCAATGAAACTTTGAGAACCATGATGAGCAGGAGGCTCAATTTCAATCCTGAAGATGAGCAAGCTCTTTGGATTAGTAATGCCCAGTCAGAGTATGTTGAAACAATGAAGATATTTGGCGGTATAACTCTTTTTGTAACTATAATCGGGATATTAACTCTTATTGCCGGAATAGTTGGTGTTAGTAATATTATGTTAGTCTCTGTAAAAGAGAGAACACGTGAAATTGGCATACGCAAAGCTATAGGTGCCAAGCCATCATCAATATTAAAGACTATAATACTTGAATCTATTATAATTACAACAATATTTGGCTATATCGGATTAATAATGGGTATTGGTCTCACTGAAATTGTTAATTTCATCATGGAACAGGCTGCAAACGGACAACCGGTTTCTGACGAACCCCAAATGTCGGTTTTCACCAATCCAACAGTAGAGATTGGCTATGCAATCTTTGCAACTATTGTACTTATTATCTCAGGTGTAATTGCAGGATATCTGCCAGCTCGCAAAGCTGTAAAGGTGAAGCCCATTGAGGCCATGAGACAGGAATAAAATTTAAGAAATCAATGAAAATATTCGATTTAGATAGATTACAAGAGATCTGGATTACCATAACTCATAATAAATCCAGAAGTGTACTCACTGCCTTTGGTGTTTTCTGGGGAATGTTTATGCTTGTGTTAATGGTAGGTGCAGGATCTGCGCTTGAAAGTGGAATATCTTCTCAAGTTGAAGGATTTGCAACCAATTCTGCATTCTTCGCATCTTCTCCAACTTCACTTCCATATAAAGGATTTCAGAAAGGCAGAAACTGGAATATGACAAACAGTGATATCCCAATTATCAAACAACGTGTTGATGAACTGGAATATTTGTCCCCTGTGCTTTTTGCCGGTGGTAGTGATGAAAATGTGGTGAGAGGAGAAAAAAAAGGTTCCTATCTAGTTAAAGGATGCTACCCTGAATATGATCTCATAGAAAAAAGTAAACTATTGTATGGTAGGTATGTAAATGATATAGATATAGCTGAAAGAAGAAAAGTTTGCGTAATTGGAGAACGTATTTATGAAGTACTTTTTCAGAAAGGACAAGACCCTACAGGTCAACAGATCAGGGTTAACGGCATTTACTTTCAGGTAATAGGTGTAGCCAGAAGCACTTCGGGTGTTAGCATTGGAGGTCGCACTGAAGAAACAGTTGTTCTACCTTTTTCTACAATGCAGCAAGCTTTTAATCAAGGTAATATAATACACTTTTTAGCTGCTACAGCAGATAGAGGTGTCCCTGTGAAGATAGTTCAGGATAAGATTCTTGAAATACTTAAACAACAGCATCAAATTTCGCCGGATGACAAGGAGGCTGTATTTACTATGAATATAGAAGAACAGTTTAAGATGTTCAACTACCTTGGGATAGGAATATCAGCATTAATATGGATTGTTGGATTGGGGACACTGTTTGCAGGTGCAATAGGTGTAAGTAATATAATGTTGGTTACTGTACGTGAAAGAACTAAGGAGATTGGTATCAGACGAGCTTTGGGTGCTACTCCACGAAACATCATTGGACAGATACTAAGTGAAAGTGTTGTACTTACTGTAATTGCAGGAGTAACTGGAATTATAGTAGGAGTAGGACTACTCAGGGTTACAGGTATCGTTTTGAGTCAGGGTGATCAGTTCTTTAAAGATCCGCAAATCTCATTTTCAATGGCAGTAATCTCATTAATCATACTTATTGTTATTGGAACATTTGCAGGATATATCCCTGCACAGCGAGCTATGATGATTAAACCGGTTGAAGCAATCAGTGAAGAATAATTGATACTAAAAACAGATAACTAAATAAAACTTATGAAACGAATTTTGAGAATTATTGGATTAGTGCTTTTAGGCCTTTTGGTAATATCCACTTTTATGTTTTTATGGCAGAAATCACGACCTAAAGTGGTTCAATACACAATTGTAACCGCTCAAAAAGGTGACATACAAAAAAGTACTGTAGCTACTGGTAAAGTAGAACCTAGAAACGAAATTCTTATAAAACCACAAATGTCAGGAATCATTTCTGAAGTTTATAAGGAGGCGGGTGATATGGTTAAGGCTGGAGATATTATTGCTAAGATTCAAGTAGTTCCAGATATGGTTAACCTAAGTAGTGCCGAATCAAGAGTAGAAAGGGCTAAACTTGCTGCTAATCAAAGTCGCAGTAACTATGAGAGAGATCTCAAACTATATCAGAATGATGTCATCTCGAGAGAGGAGTTTGAAAAGGTAGAACTACAATATAAGAACGATGAGGAGGAGCTTCGTGCTGCAACTGATAATCTTAGTTTAGTAAGAACAGGTATTACACAAAGTTCAGCACAGACAAGTAATACACTTGTCAGATCAACAGTAGACGGTACTATCCTGGATATACCTGTTAAGGTTGGTAATTCAGTGATTCAGACAAATAACTTTAACGATGGAACAACTGTTGCATCTGTAGCTGACTTAAGCGACATGCTCTTTATTGGCAAAATTGATGAAACTGAAGTTGGACGCTTAACATCGGGTATGCCTATTGAAATTACAATTGGAGCTATTCAGGGACGTACAATTCCTGCAAATTTGGAGTATATATCTCCAAAAGGAACAGAAGAAAGCGGTGCAATTCTTTTTGAGATGAAAGCGGCTCTTAAAATACCCGAGGACCTGTTTATCAGAGCTGGATATAGCGCTAATGCAAATATTATATTGGATAAAAGAGAACAGGTATTAACCATACCAGAAAGCTCACTTGAATTCAGTGGTGATTCTGCATTTGTTTATATGGTTAAGAATGAAGAACCACAAGAATTTGAACGTCATTTTGTTAAGATTGGTTTATCTGATGGGATAAATATTGAGGTAACCGAAGGACTTAAAGAAAATGACAGAATACGGGGGTCAGAGATAATTGAGGAAAGAAAATAATAGATATTTATTTTGAAGTTATACTCAAAACAGTTTCAAAAGTAAAATAATATGCAACTCAGATATAGATTATTATACCTATTTATTGCTGTTGGTTCACTAATTACAGCAGCGGGTCAGCAACAATATACATTGCTTGAATGTATAGAGATAGCACTTGAAAATAACCGTGATATCAAACAGCAAGAGCTGAATAAACAACAGCGAATGGTAGCATACAGTCAAGCCCGTGCTGATCTGTTGCCTGCTGTTAATGCATCTGCTGGTCACAACTTTATTTTTGGACGTTCAATTGGTCTCGACAACACCTATCAGAATACAAACTCAACTCAATCAAATTTCAATATTGTTGCTGATATAACTTTATTTGATGGTTTACGAATGAAGCATAATATTGATGCCCGAAAAGCTGATATGATGGTTTCAGAAGCCAACCTGGAGAGAATACAGGATGAAATTATAATGAGTGTGTCGACTGCATTCTTACAAGCCTTGCTAAACAGAGAATTGCTTACTATTGCCGAAAACCAAATCCAGACAACAAGAGAGAATCTAAAAAGAAGCACTGAACTGGTAAACAGTGGAAAAATGGCAAAGGGAGAGCTGTATGAAATTGAGGCTCAGCTTGCCAAAGAGGAAGTAAATCGTGTACAGGCAGAAAATAACTATAAACTGGCATTATTGGATCTTGCACAGATTATGGAACTTGAAAAATTTGATGATTTCGAGATTGTTTCTCCCCCTGCAGAGGCATTAATTGATGAAACACCTCTTTTATCATCTCAAATGGTTTATGAAAGTGCGCTAGTAAACAGACCTGAAATCAGAAGTTTACAATATCAGCTCGAAAGCAGCACAAAGGAAATGTTGATGGCAAAATCGCAGTACTTTCCGACATTAAGCTTCGGTGCAAGTATGGGTACAGGATACTATAATATGAATGGCAGGGATAATGATCCTTTTGCTACTCAACTTAGAAACAATATAAGTAACTCACTCGGATTCAGCCTCAGGATCCCCATATTCAACAGATTTCAGATAAAGAATAGTGTTCAAAATGCACAAATTGCAATTGCGAACAGTCGTTTAGAAATGGATAAAACAAAGCTTGAACTGCGTAAACGAATTGAACAGGCTTTCTATAATGCTGTTGGAGCTGAGAGCAGATGGGAAGCTGCTAAGAAGTCGGTTACAGCCAGCAATGAAGCATACAGATTTGCGGAAGAAAAGCATGAAAGCGGGCGAGCAACTTCTTATGAATTGTTTCTTGCAAAAAATAATCAAACACAAGCATTAGGAGAAGAAGCTCAAGCTAAATATGAATATGCATTCCGATTGAAAATATTAGAATTGTTAAAAGATTGATTTTTTGTAACCGACATTATTTCTTTTATGTCATAAAATAAAAACAATATGAAAACAGTAATTAAATTAGCAATAATCGCAGTTGTACTTTCAATTAGTACTATGGCATGCACTCAGACAAGGTATGCTACTGATAAGTTTGAAGTAACAGCTTTTACTGCAATTGAATCTTCAATTGTGGGTAATATTATTATCCGTAAAGGTCAAACCACAGAAGTTACTGCAGAGGGTAGTGAAGAAATGCTTAATCTATTAGAGGTTGAAATTTCAAACGGTACTTTGGAGTTAGATATGGAGGATCGTTTGCTTAAAAGGTTAAATAGAAATGCAAACAGGTTAACAGTCACAATAATTACACCCAACCTCACTTATATTGATAATGAAGGTGTAGGAAATATTGTAATAGAAGGTACATTTGATACTCCTGAACTTACCATAGACTCAGAAGGTGTGGGAAATATTACTGCAGAGAACTTACAGGCAGGGTATATAAAAGTTGACTCTGAAGGTGTAGGCAATATTATTCTTAAAGGTTCAGCAAATAATATAGATATTAAATCTGAAGGTGTGGGAAATATTGAAGCAGAGCGTCTAAAAGCAAAAAGTGTTACAGTCTTTTCTAAAGGTGTTGGTAATGTAAGTTGCTTTGCATCTGAATATATAAAAGCGTCATCTGATGGTATTGGTAATATTACATATTATGGTAAACCACAGAAAACAGATGTGTCAAAAAATGGTATAGGAAAAGTAAAATCAGGCAATTAGATTATTTATATAAACTCTACTTTTAAATTTCAGAAATTTGAAACCGGGGACTTGTGAAAGCGCCCGGTTTTTTTTACTCTTTTTTTATACGATGCATATATTTGCAAAATCCTCTGTATCTTTGTAGTTCAATTAAAGGAACATAATGGAGTCAAAACAATATTTACTAGGCATGACGCTTGCCGAAATAACAGAAAGCGTACTGGAATTAAACCTCCCTAAGTTTACCGGTAAACAGATAGCAGATTGGATTTATGTAAAGCGAGTGAAATCAATAGACGAAATGACCAACATCTCGCTGAAAAATAGAGAAATTCTTTCTGAGAATTTTGATATTGGCAGATCTGACCCTCTGGATGTAAAGACTTCAGTTGATGGAACACGCAAAATGCTGTTCAGAACTCACAATGGCAAGTTTATTGAGACTGTTACAATACCTGAAGATGACCGATTAACAATTTGTGTTTCATCGCAAGTAGGATGTCGTATGAATTGCGATTTCTGTATGACAGGTAAACAGGGCCTGCAAGACAATCTGACCGCTGGAGAGATTCTCAACCAGGTTTATTCTGTACCTGACTCTGAAGATATTACCAACCTTGTTTTTATGGGAATGGGCGAACCTTTGGATAATTATAAGAATGTAAAGAAAGCTTCTGAACTGCTAATGGCGGAGTACGGACTTGCATGGAGTCCAAAAAGAATAACTCTTTCTTCAATTGGATTAACTTCCAATCTCAAAAGATTTCTTGATGATAGCAGATGCCACCTTGCAATCAGTCTTCACAACCCTATACCGGAGGAGCGATTATCAATAATGCCTATAGAGAAATCTGCTCCAATTACTTCAGTGATAGACCTTCTACGTGATTATGACTGGAGTCATCAACGCCGCTTATCATTTGAATATATAATGTTTGATGGGGTTAATGATTCACCTCTTTATGCCAGAGAACTTGCTAAATTGCTTAATGGATTGGATTGCAGAATCAACCTCATTCGTTTCCATGTTATTCCTATGAGTAAGCTTAGACCTTCAACAGATGAAAACATGATTAAATTTCGTGATACACTTTCATCAAAAGGTTTTATCTGCACAATTCGTGCATCTAGAGGTGAAGATATTTTCGCAGCATGCGGTATGCTTTCAACCTCGAAGATTGGTAATAAGAGTTGACTTTTTATCATAAATTAAAACCATACTGCTTCTTTTCCACGTAAATAATTGTATATTTGTTTTATAAAGTGGAATTTAGTGAAATCTCAATAAATAAATATTATGAAACATCTGGTAGGTTTACTATCTCTTTTAGCATCAATTATTTTTTTGTCTTCATGTAACGGCGGTAGTGGTTTTTTTTCTGCTTCAGGGGCTACAAACGAAGTTATGGTAATCATGGATGATTCTTCATGGGAGGGAACTTCAGGAAGAGCTTTATTTGATGTGCTTAATTCAAATACAAAAGGTTTACCGCAACCTGAGCCAAACTTCAGGATTCTTCATATTACACCTGAAAATTTCACTAGTACATTTAAGATGGCAAGAAATATAATAATTCCTGTAATTTCAGAGATGTACAGTCAACCAAAACTTGAAGCAGAACTCGATACTTATGCAAATGGTCAGGTAATAATGAACATAAAGGCACCTGACAGCACCTCATTTGCTGAATATGTTACAGAAAATAAAGATGTTATCATAAACTATTTTATCGAAAAGGAGCTTGAACGCAACGCAAAATGGCTAAAGAGTGAGATCAAAATTCCAGTTGTACGTGCTCAGCAAATGTTTGGTATTAACATCCACTTCCCAAAAGGATTGTCGAATTATGAGGAGTTTAATAACTTCCTATGGGCTACAAACAATGCTGGAAGAGGTCGTCAGGATATAGTAATTTATCAGTTTCCATACACCTCTGAAACTATTTTCGAAAAAGATTCACTTATTAAAGTACGAAATGAAGTATTAGGTAAATATATAAAAGGATCATTTGATTCTCAGATGTCAACATCAACTGCATATCCGCCAGATTACAGGAGGTTTGTTGTAGATGGAGTATTCCGTGCCGAATTGAGAGGATTGTGGGAAATGACAACAGATATGATGGGAGGTCCGTTTGTTATGCATGCTTTCGTGAATGAAAATACTGGAATGGTTATTGTTGTGGAAACATATGTATACGCACCGGAAAGCAATAAACGAAACCTAATGCGTAATCTTGAGGCCACATTGTATACCATTAGTTTGCCAAAACCCGAAGAAGCTATTATTGAAGGATAGCAATTAAAAAAAATTAGATAAGAGAATTAAAAAAATATACATGTCAGAGCTAATTAAAGTAGGCATTACACATGGGGATGTCAATGGTGTTGGATACGAAATATTGTTTAAGACATTTTCAGATATTCGATTGCTTGAATTATTTAATCCAATAATATACGGATCATCTAAATCTGCATCCTATCATCGTAAGGTGCTAAATAACAATACAGTAAATTTTAATATAATTAATAGTGTTGAAGAGTCAAGAGAGGGGAAGATAAATCTTTTAAATTGTGTAAAAGATGAAACTCGCATTGACATTGGTAAACCTTCAGCAGAAGCGGGTGAATCTTCATACATAGCATTAGAATGTGCCGTAAAGGATTTGCAGGAAAAGAAGATTGATGTTCTGGTTACATTACCAATCAATAAAGATTCAATTCAGAGTGAGCAATTTAATTTTCCCGGTCACACTGAGTATCTTGAAGAAAGATTCGCAGCAGAAGGTGAAAAAGCCCTCATGATAATGGCTACACAAAATATGCGTGTAGCATTAGTGACTACTCATATTCCTCTTAAAGATGTTTCAGCATCACTTTCAAAAGAACTTATTGCAGAGAAAATAAGAACCCTGAATAATACACTTAAACGTGATTTCAGTATTGATGCCCCTCGAATTGCTGTACTCGGACTAAATCCCCATGCAGGAGAGAATGGTATGCTTGGCAATGAGGAAAATGAAATAATTGCTCCGGTAATAAGGGAAGCCCAAGAGGAATGGATATTATGTGCAGGGCCATATCCTCCGGATGGGTTCTTTGGTAGTGGAAGGTTCAAGGAGTTTGATGCTATACTGGCAATGTATCATGATCAGGGTTTAATTCCGTTTAAAACAATGGCAATGGATATGGGGGTTAATTATACTGCAGGACTTCCAATCGTTCGCACTTCGCCGGATCATGGTACCGCATACGATATTGCCGGTAAGAACGAAGCATCAGATGAATCATTCCGCCAGGCTATATATATGGCAATTGATATATACCGTAATCGCCATAATTATGATGAAGCACGTAAAAATCCACTTAAAAAGTTGTTTTACGACCGTGGAAGAGATGATGAAAAACTTGATCTTATGAAAGAGGAGTAGACCTCTGATTTAAGAAAAGAAGATTTTCTAGAATATAACTCAGATAATTTAAGCCTGAATGTTTAAATCAGGTAAACAAAAAAAGAGACCAAGATTTAAACTTAGTCTCTTTTTTATGTTTATGACTACTTTACTTTGAATCAGTTGTTCTCTGGTCTGAGTTTACGTACTACAGCACCAGTTTGCCACATCTCACTCTCGCGAAGTGCTCTCAGCTCCTCTTCAAGCTTTACTCGATAATCAGGCTGAGAGTTACTATCAATAGAACGCTGAGCCTCGTTACCATTTGCCACCTCTTTATAAAGCTTTTCAAAAACAGGTTTTGTAGCATCGTGAAATGGTCCCATCCAGTCTAATGCACCACGTTGTGCAGTTGTTGAACAGTTTGCATACATCCAGTCCATTCCTTTTTCAGCAAACAGAGGCATAAGAGATTGAGTAAGTTCTTCAACTGTCTCATTGAATGCTTCAGAAGGAGTATGACCGTTTTCACGAAGAACTTCATATTGTGCAAGCAACAATCCCTGAATTGCACCCATCAAAGTACCACGCTCTCCTGTTAGGTCAGAAAAAACTTCTCGTTTAAAATCTGTTTCAAATAGATATCCTGAACCAACACCAATTCCTAATGCAACAACGCGATCATACGCTTTGCCAGTTGCATCCTGAAATATAGCATAGCTGGAATTCAGACCACGTCCTTCAAGAAACATTCTGCGAAGACTGGTCCCTGAGCCTTTTGGTGCAACCAAAATAACATCTACATCTGCAGGTGGAATTATTCCTGTTCGTTCTTTATAAGTAATTCCAAAACCATGTGAGAAATAAAGTGCTTTACCGGGTGTCAAATGTTTCTTTACAGTATCCCACAATGCGATCTGGGCAGCATCAGACAGTAGATATTGAATAATTGTAGCTCTCTCACAAGCTTCTTCAATTTCGAATAGAGTTTCTCCAGGAACCCACCCATCGGTTACTGCTTTGTCCCATGTCTTGCTTTCTTTACGTTGTCCAACAATTACATTAAAACCGTTATCACGCAGGTTCATCGATTGACCGGGACCCTGAACACCATAACCTATAACTGCAATTATTTCATCCTTTAACACTTCCTGAGCTTTACTCAAAGGAAATTCTTCGCGGGTTACTACATTTTCTTCTACTCCGCCAAAATTCATTTTTGCCATTTTGTTTGATTTTTGTCTCACTTATACTCTTGTAGAGAATAAGTTTTGGTAATATTACTAATTAAAATATTTTATCTCTTATTTTTAATCTGTATAACCATGTATACTGCTTAATTGTTTATCTCCACTCTTATTTGATAGTTCCCTTTTCGACAACATATCGCTCAATCTCTCAACTTTTGATTTTGTGATAGCTATCCTTCCTGAACGTACAAACTGTAGAACACCAATCTTCTCGGCCAATTCTTCAAAAAGACTCTGAGTTTCAATGTAATGACCTGCTTTTAGAAAGACTATACAGTCATTAGAGATTTCCAGAATCCTAACATTGTACTTTCTTACCAGATATTCAATTGAACCATGCTCAAGTACTTTTTCAGTAGCCAACTTATAAAGAGCCAGTTCCTGGTGAACAAGATCTTCATCTGTGTTATAATATGCTTTTAGAATATCAACTCTTTTATCGATAAGACGTACAAGTTTTTTCATTACCTCCTCATCATTAGAAAAAGTTGTAATAGTAAATTTATGAATACCTTTAATTGCTGAAGGAGATACAGAAAGAGTTTCTATATTCAACTGTCTGCGTGTAAAAATTGTTGTTATCTGGTTTAGTATACCCACCGTATTCTCTGAGAAAATGGTCAATGTATACAATGTTTTATTGTCTTCCATTATTATTGATTTTTAATTTGATTTATCAAACATCTCATAAAATTTACAGTTACCTGTCTTACAACTTGTGTCCGTTTCCAAGTAAAATATTGGTAACACTACCACCGGCAGGTACCATAGGATAAACCATACCTTTTGTTTCTACAACAACCTCAAGAAGATATGCTCCCTTATGATTAAGCATTTCATTAACAGCATCATCAAGCTCCTCGCGTTTTGTTACTTTACGACCTTTTATATTATATGCATCAGCAACTTTTATAAAGTCAGGATTTTTAAGATGGGTTTCTGAATATCTCTCATCGAAAAATAACTCCTGCCATTGACGTACCATTCCAAGATAATTATTATTAAGCAGAATTATTTTCACATCAATGTCATATTCCATAATTGTACCAAACTCCTGCATAGTCATTTGCAAACCTCCATCACCAACAAAGATGCAAATAGTTCTGTCGGGTGCACCATATTTGGCACCAATACCTGCGGGAAGTCCGAAACCCATAGTCCCAAGACCACCAGAGGTAACCATACTTCTTGATTTGGTATATTTAAAATAACGAGTACTCATCATCTGGTGCTGACCAACGTCTGTTACACATACAGCCTGATTACCGGTTGCTTCTGTTACTTTATTGACAACTTCACCCATCTTGATCTCACCACCATTTTCTGGAAATAATTCATTTTGTATTATGCAGTCATACTCTTTTTGAACATAAGGATCAAACTGTGAAATCCATTCATCTCGTGATCTGTTTTCAAGTAGATCTGTGACACGTGGGATCGTATGTTTAGCATCTCCAACCACCTTTACAGTTGTCTTCACATTCTTATCCATCTCTGCAATATCAATATCAAAATGAATTACCTTGGCCTGTCTGGCATATGTCTTCAGATCCCCGGTAACTCTATCATCAAACCTCATTCCTATTGCAATCAGAACATCACATTCGTTGGTCATCATATTTGGTGCAACATTACCATGCATTCCCAACATTCCAAAATTCAAAGGATGATCGCTTGGTATTGCTGATAGGCCCAGAATAGTTGAAGCAAAAGGAATGTTAGCCTTATCTATAAATGCACGAATCTCATCTTCTGCCTTTCCAAGAATAACACCCTGCCCTATCAGAGCCAGAGGTTTTTTAGCACTGTTAATTAATTCAGCCGCTTTTCTTATATTTTCATCCTCTATGTCGGGTACAGGTTGATAACTGCGTAAAAATGTAGTCTTTTGATAGGCATATTCGCAACTGTTGATCTGAGCATCTTTGGCAATATCAAGAACTACCGGACCGGGTCTTCCGCTGGATGCAATATAAAATGCTCTTGAAACTGCCCATGCAATATCTTCCACACGTCTTACCTGATATGCCCATTTTGTGATTGGTTGCGTAACACCTATTACATCGGCTTCCTGAAATGCATCAGAACCCAGAAGTGCAGAGCTAACCTGCCCTGATATTACCACAAGTGGTGTACTATCCATCATTGCATCTGTAATCCCTGTAATTGTATTTGTAGCACCCGGACCTGATGTAACAAGTGCTACACCTACTTTCTCTGATACCCTTGCATAACCTTGTGCTGCATGAACAGCCCCTTGTTCGTGTCGAACCAGTATATGTTTAATTTCATTCTTATGGTCATAAAGTGCATCAAATACAGGCATAATGGCACCTCCCGGATAACCAAATAATGTGTCAACTCCTTCCGCTAAAAGTGAACGTATTAAAATTTCACTTCCCGTTATAACCTCTGCCTCCGGCTTTTTTGCGTTGGGCGTAGTCGATTGAGTCTGAATATCTTTGTTCATAATAATTACTCTAAATGTGATGTATATTAAATAATCCTTACTGCTCCTTTGTCTGCCGAACTAACAAAGTGAGAGTAAACCTTTAATGCATTTGAAATATTTCTGTTTCGTAAAGGTTTGAAGGCTTTATCTCCTTTTGTCTCCTCTAATAGTCTTCTATTCTGAAGCTCCTCATCGCTTACTTTCAAATTAATAGATCTGTTAGGAATATCTATTTCTATTATATCTCCATCGCGTACCAAGCCAATGTTTCCACCTGCTGCAGCTTCTGGTGATATATGTCCTATTGATAATCCTGATGTGCCACCTGAAAAACGTCCGTCAGTAATCAATGCACACTCTTTTCCTAAATGCTTTGCTTTAATGTATGATGTTGGATAAAGCATCTCCTGCATACCGGGTCCTCCCTTGGGACCCTCATAGACAATTACAACTACATCTCCTGCCTCTACTTTGCCATTTAGTATACCTGCACATGCATCATCCTGTGACTGAAACACTTTTGCTTTACCTATGAATTTCCATATACTTTCGTCAACCCCTGCAGTTTTTACTACACAGCCATCCTGTGCAATATTTCCTCTAAGAATTGCCAGTCCTCCATCAACAGTATATGCATTTTTCACACTTCTAATACAACCATTTTCTCTGTCGATATCTAACTCTTTATAGCGGGCATCCTGTGATCCCATAACAAGATTAAAACGGTTACCGGGTGCAGACGAATAGATATTAATTGCTTCTGCATCAGGACAATCTTTTACTATATCGTATTTTTCTATTGCTTCAGCAAGTGTGAGACCATCTACACGATATACTGATGTATCAATAAGGTTAGCTTTTGATAATTCATTAAGGATCCCCATAATTCCACCTGCACGGTTAACATCTTGAATATGGTATTTTTTAGAGTTTGGTGCAACCTTACATAAGCAAGGTACGCGTCTTGATAAATTTTCAATATCATCAAGATTGAACTCTATTTTTCCTTCATGTGCTATTGCCAGTGTGTGCAGTATTGTGTTTGTAGATCCACCCATAGCAATATCTAATGTCATAGCGTTAAGAAATGCCTGACGGGAGGCTATATTTCGCGGAAGTACCGATTCATCTCCTTCAAAATAATACTTCTCTGCATTCTCCACTATTTGCTTAGCCGCTTTTACAAACAATTCCTTACGATTGACGTGAGTTGCCAGTATAGTACCATTGCCGGGTAAAGCAAGTCCAATTGCTTCATTAAGACAGTTCATAGAGTTTGCTGTAAACATTCCGGAACATGAGCCGCATGTAGGACATGCTGAGATTTCAAGTTTAGAAACTCGCTCATCTGTTACTGAATCATCTGCCGATTCAATCATTGCATCAATAAGATCGATCTGTTCGTCATCAATCTTACCGGCTTCCATCGGACCACCAGAAACAAAAATAGTTGGTATATTCAGTCGCATTGCTGCCATAAGCATTCCGGGAGTTATCTTGTCACAGTTGCTGATACATATCATTGCGTCAGCTTTATGGGCGTTAACCATATACTCTACCGAATCTGCTATCATATCACGTGAGGGTAATGAGTATAACATACCATCATGCCCCATAGCAATACCATCATCAACTGCAATTGTGTTAAATTCAGCTGCAAAGCAGCCTAATTTCTCAATCTCACGTTTTACATTCTGACCAATGTCATGCAGATGTACATGTCCGGGTACAAACTGGGTAAATGAGTTAACAATGGCAATTATTGGTTTACCCATCTGTTCTCTGGTCATTCCATTTGCATGCCATAATGCTCTTGCACCTGCCATGCGGCGACCTTGTGTACTTGTTGCACTGCGCAGTTTTGAAATATCTCTTTGACGATTATTCATTATGCTATTTACTTGTTTTTTATATATTCAGTAATCCACTCACCTACTTCACTTAGTTTGTATATTTTACCTCCATCTGCAATATCTTCTGTAACAATACCTGCTTCAAGACTTGCATTTACAGCTTCTCGGATCATGGCTCCTTCTTCATTAAGATTAAAGCTATATTCAAACATAAGTGCAGCTGAAAGAATCATAGCAAGAGGATTTGCTATATCTTTTCCTGCTGCCTGGGGATATGAACCATGAATAGGCTCAAAGAGTGAGGTATGAAGCCCAATTGATGCAGAAGGAAGAAGACCCATTGAACCTGTAATCACTGAAGCTTCATCGGTTAGTATATCACCAAACATATTTTCTGTTACCATCACATCAAAACTTTTGGGCCATTGAATGATACGCATAGCAGCATTATCTACGAAAAGGAAATCAGTTTCAATATCAGGATACTGAGGAGCAATTTCCTGAGCAATCTGACGCCAAAGTCTAGATGTAGCAATTACATTTGCCTTATCAACAACCGTGAGTTTTTTACGTCGCTGTCCGGCAAATTTATATGCCAGGTGAAGAACTCTTTCTATCTCATCACGGGTATAGACACATGTATCATATGCAGTATTTCCATCCTCACTTCTTCCCTGAGGTCTGCCAAAATACATTCCTCCTGTAAGTTCACGAATACATACGAAGTCGGCACCCTCAACCAAATCAGATCTTAGAGGTGATTTGTGAATAAGTGAAGGAAAAGTCATTACAGGACGTATATTGCCATATAAACCAAGTTTTTTACGCATGTTGAGTAAACCTTGCTCTGGTCTCACTTTTGCATTTGGATCATTATCATATTTGGGATCCCCTATAGCACCAAAAAGAACAGCATCGCTATTCATACAAAGCTCATGTGTCTCTTCCGGATATGGATTACCGGTTGCATCAATAGCACAAGCACCTACAACTGCCTCTTTATATGTTAATTCATGACCAAATTTATCACTAACTGCTTTCGTAACGTTTAAAGCTTGTGTCATTATCTCGGGACCAATCCCATCGCCCGGTAATACTGCTATATTCAATTTCATTATTTTAGTTATATTTTGATGTCTGTTTTTTTTCCAATTTGTTTTAACTCTTAAAGTGAATTACTGGAGCTTATGGTAACTCCATATAGTTCATTTTTGGTATGTTGCCGCTTTCAAGCATATTCAGCATCTTCATTGTTGCTTTTATGGCTGCTACTGTCTGGTCAATATCAAGTGCCCTTGTTTTAAACACTTTACCCTCAAACTTCCAGGTTATGACTGTTTGCACATATGCATTTGTTTTTCCGCCAGGTGGTATTACTACCTCGTAATCTATAAGCTCAGGAACCGGTTTATTCAGACTTCTGTATATCTTGAACATGGCTTTGGAAAAAGCATGATACTGTCCTTCTCCTGCAGCTGTTTCCTGATAAACTTTACCCTTTATTCCAATCTTTACAGTGGCTGTCGGCCTTAGTCCATCAGTTAATGTCAAGGAGTAATTCAACATCTGAATCTCTTTAAAATCATTACCATTCTTAAGAACATCTGATACTATATATGGTAATTCGTCAAGACTAACTACTTCCTTTTTATCACCAAGTTCTATAATTCTGGCTGTAACTTTACTCGTTGCTTCTTCATCAAGCTCAATACCAAGTGCTTCGAGATTTTTTACAATATTGGATCTGCCTGAGTTCTTTCCTAATGCGTATTCACGATAGCGACCAAATCGCTCTGGCAGCAGATCATTGAAGTAAAGATTTTTCTTTTTATCACCATCCGCATGAATTCCTGCAACCTGAGTGAATACGTTATCCCCTATCAGTGGCTTGTTATTCGGAATTCTTACTCCGGAATAGCTTTCTACAACTTTACTTACATTATAGAGTTTAGACTCATCAATATTTGTCTTAAATCCCAGATGATCATGAATAAGTGCTATAACACTTGTTAATGGGGCATTTCCGGCTCGCTCTCCAAGACCATTTACCGTAACATGGACGCCTTTAACTCCAGCCTTAAGTGCCTCATACACATTGGCTACTGCAAGATCATAATCATTATGGGCATGAAAATCAAAATGAATACCAGGATAACGTTTAATCATCTCAGAACAAAATCTGCCTGCTTCATCCGGATTTAAAATACCTAAAGTATCGGGTAGCATAAAGCGGGTAACTGGCTCATCTTTTAGGCCATCCATCATCTTAAACACGTAATCTTTAGAATCACGCATTCCATTTGACCAGTCTTCAAGATAAAGGTTAACCTTCAGACCCATTTCACATGCACTGTTGATGCTTTTCTTTACATCTTCTAAATGCTGCTCAGGTGACTTTCTTAACTGATATGTACAGTGCTTTAATGAACCTTTGCTTAACAGATTGACAACTTTACATCCTGCTTTGGCTATCCACTCGAGTGAAGTTGTTCCATCAACAAAGCCTAGTACTTCCAATTTATCTATATAGCCATGTGTTGTGGCCCATTGAGCCATTTTCTGTACTGATTTGAACTCGCCTTCTGATACTCTTGCTGATGCGATCTCTACTCTGTCAACTTTCAGTTCATCTAATAAAAGACTTACAACACTCACCTTTTCCTGTGCAGCAAAGGATACTCCCGATGTCTGTTCTCCATCGCGCAGGGTAGTATCCATAATCTCTATTTTTCTTGATTCTTGCAAAACAATCAGTTATTTGAAGTTCTTTGTTATATCTATAACAGTTTAAATTATATGGTTTTAATATGAGAATGCTCGGCGTTTCTCATACTCCAGTATCTTATCTCTGTTGGACAGAAGAAAATCTATGTCATCAAGACCTTTAAGTAGGCACTCTTTCTTATATGCATTTATTTCGAAAGACTCTGTACGGCCTGTTTCATTATTCACTATTGTCTGCGCTTCTAGGTTTACAGTAACTGTAGATTTTGGATTTTTTCTTGAACAGTCAAACAGTTCACTAAGAAATTCATCGGAAATTACTACTGGAAGTATACCGTTATTAAGAGCATTGTTTCTAAATATATCTGCAAAAAAGCTTGACACTACTACTTTGAAGCCATAACCACCTATTGCCCATGCTGCGTGCTCGCGACTACTTCCACTACCAAAGTTTTTACCTGCTACTAATACTTCGCCTGAATATTTTGGATCATTAAGTACGAAATCTTCTTTAGGGTTTCCCTCTTTATCATAACGCCAATCGGCAAACAAATTATCTCCAAAACCTTCTCTGGTAGTTGCTTTCAGGAAGCGGGCAGGTATAATCTGATCGGTGTCCACATTCTCGATTGGAAGTGGAACGTATGTTGATGTTATTGTTTTAAATTTTTCCATTATTTCTAAAATTAGGGTTGGGTTATTTTACCATTTACTGCAGCAGCTGCGGCTACTAAAGGACTTGCCAATATTGTTCTGGCTCCCGGACCTTGTCGTCCTTCAAAATTACGATTAGATGTAGACACTGCATATTTTCCAGCTGGCACCTTATCATCGTTCATTGCAAGACAAGCTGAGCAACCTGGTTGCCTGATTTCAAATCCTGCTTCCTGAAGTATCAGATCAAGCCCCTCTTCCTTTATCTGTTTTCTTACCTGCCAACTGCCGGGCACTAGCCAGGCTGTGACATTTTCAGCCTTCTTTTTGCCTTTAACGTATTCTGTAAACTGGCGGAAATCCTCAATACGACCATTCGTACAACTTCCAAGAAATACAAAGTCGATCTGTTTACCTTCAAGCTTCTCTCCTGGTTCAAACCCCATATATTTAAGTGATTTCTCGAAAGAAATTTTTCCTGCATTGTCAATATCCTCAAGTTTAGGAATAGTTCCATCAATAGGCATACCCATACCCGGATTAGTGCCATAGGTTATCATTGGAGGAATTTTCCCTGCATCAAATGTTACCTCTTTGTCAAACACAGCACCTTCATCAGATTTCAATGTCTTCCAGTATGCTAAAGCCTCTTCCCATCTCTCACCCTGTGGGGCAAACTGACGTCCTTTTATGTAGTTGAATGTAGTTTCATCTGGAGCTATCAATCCACCACGTGCACCCATCTCGATGCTAAGATTACAAAGAGTCATTCTTTGCTCCATAGTCAAATTACGTACAGCTTCACCGGCATACTCTACAAAATAACCTGTTGCACCACCTGTGGTAAGTTGCGATATCATATATAGTGCCATATCCTTGGCACCTACATTTTCACTAAGTTTACCTTCAAAGTTGATGCGCATTGTCTTAGGACGTGTCTGAAGAATACATTGTGATGCCAAAACCATCTCCACTTCACTGGTTCCGATTCCAAATGCAATAGCACCAAATGCTCCATGTGTAGATGTGTGACTGTCACCACAAACTATTGTCATGCCTGGCTGTGTATACCCATTTTCAGGTCCTATAACATGTACAATACCGTTCTTGGGATTTCCCAGCCCATAATATGTAAGTCCAAATTCACGGGCATTTTTTGCAAGTGTCTCTACTTGGAAGCGAGAGATAGCATCACGAATTGGATTCTCCTGGCCCATTGTAGGAATATTATGATCTGCTGTCAGAGTGGTTTGCTCAGGCCTGAACACACTTAAACCTCTTGCACGAAGTCCAGCAAAAGCCTGTGGACTGGTCACTTCATGACACAAATGACGATCTATGTATAGTTGTGTGGGACCGTCCTTAACTTCTGTTACAACATGTGCGTCCCATACTTTATCGAAAAGAGTCTTCATATATTATTTAATTGCTTATTTGTATTTTATTTTTCTATCTCGTTCTTATTTGAATTGTAATTATTTTATTCAACGAATTTATTTACAGCATCTATAAATGCTTCTACAGAAGCTGCAACAATATCTGTATTGGCTGCAAATCCATAGTAGACAATGTCATTATGTTCAACCTGCATGTGTACTTTTCCTATATCATCACTGCCACGATCTATTGCCTGGATAAGAAATTCCTGAATCTTCATTTCACGACGTATGATACTTTTCACAGCTCTGATGGCTGCATCAACTGGTCCATTACCTGAAGCTGTTGCTTCAAAATGTTCACCTGCAATATTCAATCCTATGCTTGCTACATCCCTTACGCCAATACCGCAAACCACCTGCAGATAGTCAACTTTTATACGATTCAAACGGGCTTCTTTCCCAACAAGCATCAGTATGTCATCATCATTTATGCTCTTTTTTCTGTCTGCCAGGTTAAGAAATTTCTCGTACACCTTATCAAGTTCTGCGGATTCAAGTTTAACACCTAAAACTGATAGACGGTTTTTAAGTGCGGCACGACCACTACGGGCAGTCAGAACTATTGCATTATCATCTATTCCCACATCTTTTGGATTGATAATCTCGTAGGTCTCAACATTCTTTAGTACACCATCCTGGTGAATACCAGAGGAGTGTGCGAAGGCATTTCGACCAACTATTGCTTTATTTGGCTGAACAGGCATGTTCATTAAACTCGAAACAAGGCGACTGGTTGAATATATGTGCTGTGAATTAATATTTGTGTCGAAACCTCTGTCTTTATGACTTCGTAGTGCCATAACCACCTCTTCTAGAGATGTGTTACCTGCGCGTTCTCCAATACCGTTTATGGTAACTTCAACTTGACGAGCACCATTTATAACACCTGAAAGTGTATTTGCAGTAGCCATACCTAAATCCTGATGACAGTGTGTAGAAAGTATTGCATTTTTTAGATCTACATTATCTATCAGATATTTTATTTTTGCTCCATACTCATCTGGAAAGCAATATCCTGTAGTATCGGGAATATTGATAACAGTTGCTCCGGCATTAACAACAGCCTGAACTACTTTTGCCAGATATTCATTGTCTGTACGACCTGCATCTTCTGCATAAAACTCTACATCATCTACAAAATTTCGGGCATATTTTACAGCTTTTACAGCTCTCTCCAGTATTTCCTCACGATTGGAATTAAATTTATGCTTTATATGAGAGTCTGAAGTCCCTATCCCAGTATGAATCCTTTTACGTTTCGCATACTTTAGTGCTTCAGCTGCAACTTCAATATCCTTCTCTACAGCTCTTGTCAGTGCACATATTGTAGGCCAGGTTACGGCTTTGGAAATCTCAACTACGGAATTGAAATCACCTGGACTTGAAACCGGAAATCCGGCTTCTATTACATCTACACCTAATAATTCTAGAGCCTGAGCTATCTGAATTTTCTCAATTGTGTTTAATTGACAACCTGGTACTTGCTCACCATCTCTTAATGTTGTATCAAAAACATAAATTCGTTCCATTTTATTCTACCTGTTTTCTTATTTCTTTAATAAAAAAATAACCCTTCCCACCGGGTGAGAAAGGTTATCTGTATTTTTACTAGTTTAGTCGTTATTTTTGATATGCCAGTCTCACCCTCCGAATTTTTCCAGAAGTAGAATAGAAATGACTAGAATATCTATATTTTGATACATAACGCTAAACATTTTCTGTTTGATGAATACAAAGTAAAAGTAAAAAACCTTACAAACAAAATATTTCAACAAATTTCTTCACTAAAATACTCCAATTTATTACTTATACACTCATATATATGGTAATTCGTAAGTAAATATGGAGATTATTTAAAGAATAATTCAACTGAATTCTGATCTAAGAAAGTACTTCCGAATAAGACTTATAAATTTTCTATTTATAGAACATCCCTCAGTTAAAAGTAAAAACAGTTTTCTTTGCTTTTTGTTTATAATTAATGAAGAAATTGTGAAAATTGATATATTTTTATTTGATGTACTTTAATACTGAAATAATAAAAGCTAAAATGAATGATGCAGGAGGCAAAAAAAACCCCTTCCTGTTTGGAGTAGATTTCGAGATGAAAGAGGGTTTTTTTATTGCTGATCCTTTGTCTCAAAGAGATATACTATTTTATGTCAATGGTATCGGGAATTTTGATGGTATTGATTTTCTACAATCAATTAATTACAACGATTATCAATTTGAAATATTCCCGGAAGAGCTTACTGAATATAAGAAGCGCTTTAACAGGGTAATGAGTGGGTTAAAAAGGGGGGAAAGCTATCTTGTAAACCTGACAATAGAAACACCACTGAAAACATCTCTAAACTTAAAAGAAATATTTTTTCATAGTAACTCTGATTACAGACTCTTGATACCTGATAAATTTGTATGTTTTTCTCCTGAGTGTTTTGTAAAAATTACTGATGGTAAGATCTATACATTTCCAATGAAGGGTACAATTGATGCTTCTGTACCTGATGCAGAAACAGTAATAATTAATGATGAAAAAGAGACTACAGAACATAATACAATTGTAGATCTGTTAAGAAACGATATTAGTCGCGTGGCTCATAGAGTACAGGTAAACCGCTTCAGGTATATTGATGAGATTCAAACAAACAGAAGCAGAATACTTCAGGTAAGTTCTGAGATTGAAGGTACATTGTCTACAAAGTATATATCTGAAATTGGTGATATAATTTTCAACCTGCTTCCTGCCGGTTCAGTTTCGGGTGCACCTAAAGAGTCTACCTTAAGGCTTATCAGAGAGTCTGAAAGTAGTTGCAGGGGATTTTATACCGGTGTTGCAGGTTATTTTGATGGAGCTAATCTTGACTCTTTTGTTTTAATACGTTTTATAGAACAAAATGAGGAAGGACTTGTTTTTCGAAGTGGAGGGGGGATAACAGCCGGTAGTGAACTTAACAAGGAGTATTCTGAAGCAGTACAAAAAGTTTACCTCCCTTTTTAAAAATTTATATATTTCTTATTTATATATAAAATTATGTTTCTGGAAACAATTTGTCTTATAAATGGAAAAGTGCAAAACTTAGATGCACACATCAGACGTATGCGTAAGACAGCCGACTACTTCAGGTTTGATGTTCCGGAATTACCTGACTTAGAGGAATTGCTTTCACCTGGCATGGAAAACTGCAAGGTGAAATGTAGTATACATTACCATTATGAGATCAACAGTATTGCTTTCGAAAGGTATATACCAAAGGTGATAAAGTGTTTGAAATTGATTAATGCATCTCCGGATTATACTTTTAAGTTTTCTGACAGAAGATCTCTTAATGATCTGCTTAGTTTAAGAGAAGATTGTGAAGAGGTATTGATAGTCAGAAATGGTTATATTACTGATACAACTTATAGTAATGTAGTATTGGAAAAGGAAAATTCACTGTATACTCCGCATCTTCCTATATTGAACGGAACTAAACGTCAAAAACTTCTTCATGAAGGCAGGATTTCAGAAAAAGAGATTAAGGTAAATAATTTGAAGGATTATAACCGGATTTATCTTATTAATTCTATGCTTGATATAGAAGATAATATATCTATACCTGCAGATCTGATAAAAGTTTAAATACTACAATCTAATAGAAAAGCAAAAGCGGTTCCTTTTTAAAATCATAGAACCGCTTTTATAATAATAGATATGAGAAGTCTATCCGAAATCGTCAAACATGATCATCTCTTTTGGAACGCCCAGGCTGTCCAGCATACGCTGTGCGGCGTTAGCCATTGGTCCAGGTCCACACATATAGTATTCAATATCTTCAGGAGCATCATGATCTTTTAAATAGGTATCATAAATCACCTGATGTACAAATCCTGGTGTGTATTTAATGCCAGCTTCATCAGCTTTTGGGTCTGGTCTGTCGAGTGCCAGATGGAATGAGAAGTTAGGGAACTCTCTCTCCAGTTCATAAAAATCTTCAAGATAAAATGCTTCTATCAATGCTCTTGCTCCATAAAAGAATGACATTTTCCTGTCTGTAATTCTAAGGGTCTTTAGCAAATGCATAATCTGAGATCGTAGAGGAGCCATACCGGCACCACCACCTATCCACAGCATTTCTCTCTTACTGTCCAGAATTGGGTGGAATTCTCCGTAAGGACCTGACATCATTACCTTATCACCTGGTTTCAGGTTGAAAATATATGATGAAACAATTCCCGGATTAACATTCATCCATGTACCTTTAGCTCTGTCAAACGGAGGTGTTGCAACACGAACGTTTAGAGTTATGATATTACCTTCTGCGGGGAAGTTAGCCATTGAATAAGCACGTGAAGTATCTTCATCACTTTTACAAACCAAATCCCACATCTTAAATTTATCCCACTCTGGTTTAAATTTCTCGTCAATATCAAAATCAGAATATTTAATTGCATCAAATTTTGGAACTCTAATCTGGCTGTATGAACCCGGCTTAAAGTCAATAGTCTCACCTTCAGGTAGCTTAACCACGAATTCTTTAATAAATGATGCCACATTTCTGTTGGAAATAACTTCACACTCCCACTCCTTGATTCCAAAAATCTCTTCCGGTAAAACAATAGAAAGATCGTCTTTTACTTTTACCTGACAGCTCAGACGCCAATTGTTCATTTGCTCTTTACGTGTGAAGTGTCCTTTCTCTGTGGGCAGAATTTCTCCACCACCTGATACAACTCTGCATCGGCATTCACCGCAAGTTCCTTTACCTCCACAAGCAGATGAGAGATATATGTCCTTTGATTGTAGTGAGTTTAGTAAAGTTCCTCCTTGTGCTACTTCAAGCTCCTTTTCCGGATCATCGTTTATATTGATTTTTACATTTCCTGAAGGTATCAGTTTTTGTTTGGCGACAAGAATAACAATAACCAGTATAAGAATGATTAGCAAGAATACAATTACACTTGTCAATATCGTTAGTCCACCCACATTCATTAGTATGCTCATACTTGTATGCTTAAAATTTTTACTTTAATCTGTTTATTATCTTTTTTCCTGATTAAATACTAATGCCCGAAAAGCTCATAAATCCAATTGCCATTAAAGCAGTAACTATGAAAGTTATTCCAAGTCCTTTCAATGGTTTCGGTACATCTGAGTATTCAAGCTTCTCCCTGATTGCAGCCATACCAACTATTGCAAGAAGCCAACCTATTCCTGAACCAAAGGCATAAGCAGTTGCCATACCTATATTGGCGAATTCTCTTTGTTGCATAAATAGTGAGCCACCTAAAATAGCACAGTTAACAGCTATAAGTGGGAGAAATATACCTAATGAGGAGTATAGTGCAGGACTAAATCGTTCAATTACCATCTCTACCAACTGTACGATAGCAGCAATCACTGCTATGAAAATAAGTAAACTAAAAACACTTAAATCAACATTGGCAAATTGTGGCCCGAGCCATTCCAATGCTCCTGCTTTAAGAACATAGTTTTCCAGTAAATAATTCACAGGTAGAGTAATAACCAACACCAATGTAACTGCTAAGCCTAGACCTAGTGCTGTTTTTACATTTTTCGAAACTGCCAGGAATGAACACATCCCAAGGAAGTAAGCGAAAACCATATTGTCGACGAATATCGATCTTACAATCAGACTAATTGCATCCATATATTATATCTGTTTATTTACTGTTAATTAATTGGTTTCCTCCTGAAGATCTTTATTCTTCGAACGATGTACCCATATAATGCAAGCTACAATAAGAACTGCCATTGGAGCAAGCATCATAAGTCCATTATTCTCATACCCGGCATCATAAAATGCTTGAGGAATTACCTGATGCCCCATAAGTTCACCTGACCCTAATAACTCACGGAAAAAACCTGTAACCACTAAAATCCATCCGTAACCTAATCCGTTGCCTATTCCATCAAGAAATGATGGCCAAGGTCCATTTCCTAATGCAAATGCCTCAAGGCGACCCATCAATATACAATTAGTAACAATAAGCCCAACGAATACAGACAATTGCTTGTTAACATCATACGAATATGCTTTTAACACTTCACTTACTATCGTAACAAGTGACGCAACTACAACTAATTGTACAATAATACGTATGCGGTTTGGTATGGTCTTACGTAATAGAGAAATGATAACATTGCTAAATGACGTAACTATTACAACTGCAATAGCCATTACCAGTGATGGCTCCAACTTGGATGTTACCGCGAGGGCTGAACAGATACCCAAAACCTGTACAAGTATTGGGTTATTTTTACTCAACGGTCCTAACAATACCGCTTTAGTTTTACTATTTAATGCCATATCTTAATTTCTATTCAGTTTCATCAAAAAATTCTCATATTCACCCACACTGTTTAGAAGCATTTTATCAACACCCTGACTTGTGATTGTACCTCCTGAGATTCCATCTACATAATCACGTCGTGAATCTGTCTGACCTGGTTTAACCACAGCAACAGAAAGAAAGTTGCCATTTTTAATGATCTCTTTTCCTACGAACTGATTACCAAATGCGCTTTGAGCAATCTCTGCTCCTAACCCCGGTGTTTCTCCAGCGTGACCAAAGTCAGCTCCATAAATAGTGCTTCCATCATCTTCAACTGCCAGATATCCCCAGATTGCACCCCAAAGTCCGGCACCACTCATTGGAATGATATATACATTCTTTCCATCAATGGATACTTCATAAACGGGTAATCCTTGAGCAGCAGGATCACCAAGTTCTGTTGAAAAAGCAGGGTCAGCAGGGGTAGTACCTTCTGTACCTTCTATCTTATCACCTTCATCTGTTATTAAGTAGGCATTAGTTATGAGCTCAGCATAACGATCTTCAGCCTCACTTGCATCAGCAGTAATATTTAGTGAACGTAAAAGCTGCTGCATTTTATCAATATTCTCATTTGCAATCTGCTTATCTAACAGCGACTGGTGTGTAAGTGAGAGTCCTAATGCTACAATGATTACCATCACCGCAGCATATATAATTGTATAACCATTATTTTCTCTATTCATAGCTATGCTTTATTAGTTACCCTTTTCAATCTTTGTTTAATATTGGCATCAACCACATAGAAGTCGATAAGTGGAGCAAATGCATTCATAAACAGGATTGCAAGCATCATTCCTTCTGCATATCCAGGATTGAATACTCTGATAGTAACAGCGAGTAAACCTATTAAAAACCCATAAATCCATTTCCCTTTTTCTGTTCTTGCCGAGGTAACCGGGTCAGTTGCCATAAATACTGCTCCAAATGCGAAACCTCCAAGTAACAGATGGTACATAGGAGGCATTTCCATATATGCATTATGTGCAAAAACATTTAGTAATAATACAGTGAACGTACCGCCAAGGAATACCGAAAGCATTGTTTTCCAGCTACCAATTCCTGTTATAATTAATATAGCAGCACCAATTAATATTGCCAATGTAGAAGCCTCTCCAATTGAACCAGGATATAATCCTAGGAACATATCGGTAAATGTAAGTGGCTCACCGGTTATTCCTGTAAATGTAAAGTCGCTGAAGCTGGATACTTCTGTGGTATTAATTTGTCCAAGTGGTGTTGCACCTGAATATCCATCAATTACCTGTCCTCCACCCATACCAAAAGTATCACGTGTGCGCACCCATACCTGGTCGCCCGACATTTTGGAAGGATATGAGAAGAACAGAAATGCGCGTGCTATCAAAGCTACATTAAATACATTATAACCTGTTCCTCCAAATACCTCTTTAGCAAATATTACAGCAAATGCGGTAGCAACTGCAATCATCCAGAGTGGTGTATCTACAGGCAATATCATTGGAATCAGAATTCCTGAAACCAAAAAACCTTCGGCTACTTCCTCTTTTTTAAACTGCGCTACGGCAAACTCAATTCCTAAACCTACTACATACGACACAATCAGCTGTGGCAGGATGGCAAGCAAACCATAAATAAATTTCGTGAATATGTCTGCTTCAATTCCTACAGCTGTGTAATGCTGCAGACCAATATTATACATACCTACTAAAAGTGCAGGTATAAGTGCCAAAATCACGATAATCATCGTACGCTTCGAGTCGCGTGCATCGTGAATATGTACTCCGGATCTCGAAGTTCTGTTCGGTACAAACAGGAAGGTTTCAAATGCATCATATGTTGACCATAGCCAATGAAGCTTACCTCCTTCTTCGAAATTTGGTTTTATCTTATCAAGATACTTTCTTAACGCTTTCAAAGTTATATCATTTATAAGTTATTATTCTTTATTCCATCTCGTTACGAAGCAGATCCAGACCTGTTCGTATTATACGCTGAATTTCCAGTTTGGATGTATCCACAAACTCGCATAGAGCAAAATCCTCAGGTGCAACTTCGTAAATACCAAGCTGCTCCATTTTATCAATATTAAAAGCTAAAGTGGCTTTGATAAGTTGCTCAGGGAAAATGTCCATTGGAAACACTTTATCATATTCATTAGAAACTATAATTGCTCTTGGTCCTCCCAACAAACGAGCATCCAGTCTATATTTTTTATTAAATTTCAGATATGTGCCTCCTGAACTGTATCTTTTTGGAGATAATGATGCCCAGCCAAAAGCTTCATGCACATCATCACCTTCAGGAATTACTGTTACCTGAGAATCATAAGCACGAAGTACTCCATCTTTTGCAATCTTACGTCCTGTCAATGGGTTACCACTAATATATCTTAAAGAAATACCTTCTGTTACATTGCCGTTAAAGATTGAACTAAGCTCAGTACCAATTAACATTTTATAGTAGCCTGTCTGTTTTACTTCTGAACCACACAGTGTTACTGTACGAGTAAGATCAACGCGACCTCTATTGAACAGTCTTCCAATAAGAGCTACATCCATAGCGTTAAGTGTCCAGACAACTTCACCACGGTTAACCGGTTTTATATGGTTAATCTGTACTCCTACATTTCCAGCAGGGTGAGGTCCGTTAAATTCAGTAATAACTACATTTTTTGCATCACGCAAAGCCTTACTTTTTGTTTTTGTGCTGATAGAGAGATAAACTTTACCGCTTGTAAGTTTAGCCAATGCATCCAATCCAGTCTGTAAGTCAGCTTCCTGACCTTCCAGCATAAAATCGTATGAAGGTGCTAGAGGGGCAGTGTCAAAACCGGTTACAAAGATATCTCTTGGCTGTTTTCCTGGTACTGCAACAACATCGTAAGGGCGTTGTTTAATAAGGAACCATATACCTGCTTCCAGTATTGATTGTTTAACCTCCTCAGATGAGAGTGAGGAAACATTTTTTATCCCAAAATCTTCATACTCGATTTCACTGTCTGCCTTGATTACAATGTTCAGAATGCGTCTTTTCTCACCTCTAACGACTTCTGTTACAACACCGCTAACTGGCGAAGCAAAGAAAATCTCGGGATGATCTTTGGAATAAAACAAAGTATTTCCGGCTTTAACCCTGTCATCAACTTTGACGGCCAGCTTGGGAGTGATGCCATGAAAATCTTCAGGACAAATTCTCACAAATTCACTTGTTACTTTGCCTCTTAAAACTTCTTCAGAAGCTCCAAGTAACGGAATTTGCAAGCCTTTCTTAATATTTATCAGATTAGCCATATAGTTTATAATAAATTACCTTTCTCTTAAACTTTTTTTGAACAATCAATTATAAATCAAAAGGTTCTAATTAAGCTGTGTATTAAATTAGAGCACCCTGCTTATTGAATTTGCAAAGGTACATTTTTTTGTACTCAAATAACATAAATTCTGAATAAATTAGTGAAATAATTCAGTATTTCAACTAAATATTATTATTCAGAAATTCCTGCAATATCCGGGTCAATCATAATTCTACCGCAATATTCGCATACAATAATTTTCTTTCTAAGTTTAATGTCCATCTGCTTCTGTGGCGGAATCTTATTGAAACAACCTCCACAGGCTCCACGCTGAATAGGTACTACACCTAATCCATTGCGAGCATTCTTACGTATGCGTTTAAAAGCAGTCAGAAGACGTGGTTCAATAGTTGTTTCAGTCTTTTTAGCTTTTTCACGAATTTTTTCTTCTTTAGCTTTCGTTTCTGAAACTATATCATCCAACTCTTTTTTCTTGTGCTCAAGATCTGCCGTTTTTTCTTTCAGCAACTCATTTGCTTCTTTTATCTGCTCCTTAATTGAGTTTATCTCTTGTTCAAACTCACGGATATGCTTTTCAGAAAGAGCTATTTCAAGCGTCTCAAACTCAATTTCTTTTGAGAGATGATCATACTCTTTACTATTTCTCACATTGTCGAGTTGCTTATTATATTTCTCAATTTTAGCCTTGCTGGTCTCTATTTTTCCCTTCTGTAACTTTGTATTTTCTTCAAGCTGTTTCACTTCAAGCTGGAAGTTATTGATACGAGTTCCTAATCCGGCAATTTCATCATCTAAGTCTGCCACCTCAAGAGGTAATTCTCCTCGCAACGTTTTAATACGGTCAATCTCTGATAAATAGGATTGTAATTTGAAGAGTGATTTTAATTTATCTTCAACTGACACTTCCTGTTCTGCTTTAGCTTTTTTTGTAGCCATAATGTGAATTTTAAGTGAACGGTTTATATTTTAATTATTATATCAAACAAAAAATGCAGTAATTCTACGAGCTTACTGAAGATCGTTATATTACCACATTTAACTGTAACAGCGGGAACTAGTCAGACCGCCTCTTGTTACAGGTATTTCACGGGATTCGAATCGAATGCCGATTTATGTATCGCAAAGTTAGGAAATTTTCCTGAAATTACATCAAAAAATATATCTTTTGTGCATATCTCAGATTCGTAATGTCCTAATACTGCAAGTAATATTCGATCTTCAACATCATAAAAGTCGTTATATTTAGCTTCACCAGTTACAAAGGCATCAGCACCATAAGAAATTGCCTTGGGTATTAAGAAAGCGCCTGCACCACCACAAATGGCAACATCTCTGATCTCTTTACCCTCAAGTTTGGAGTGACGAATTGTTGGCAGATTAAAGATATCTTTCAATAAATATAGAAACTCCTGCTCTGGCATGGGCTCAGGTAGCACCCCCACTACTCCACTGCCATGACGCGACCACTCATTTTCTAAAGGGTAGAGGTCATAAACAGGCTCTTCATAAGGATGCACAGCAAGAAGTGCACGAAGCACTTCCTCTTTTTTCATAACAGGTAATACAGTTTCTATTCTTACTTCAGGCTCAAAATGCATCTCTTCTATATTTCCAACATGTGGGTTTGCTCCAATGCCTGCTCTGAATGTACCTTCACCGGTGAGATTGTAACTACAGCTGTCATAATTGCCTATATGTCCTGCTCCAGCATTAAAAAGGGCATTTCTTACACTCTCAGCATGTTGAATCGGTACAGTAGTAACAAACTTTAAAAGTGCCTTTTCTTTAGGTTGAAGTATTTTAACATTTTCAAGTTCAAGCATGCTGGCTAGTTTGTAGTTTACTCCTTGAAGTGCATTATCAAGATTTGTATGGGCTGCATAAATAACAATGTCATTTTTAATTGCTTTAAGTAAACACCGCTCAACATAATTTTTCCCTGTTATTGATTTGAATGGTCTGAATGCCAAAGGATGATGCGATATAATCAGATTACAACCAAGTGAAATTGCTTCTTCTATGACATACTCAGTGATATCTATTGCTAACAGGACTCCGGTAGCTTCTCTGTTTATATCGCCAACCTGAACACCACTGTTGTCAAAGTCTTCTTGAAGTGAAATAGGGGCTAATTGTTCTATAGATTGTAGAATGTCTTTTACTCGCATAACTTTTTATGAATTTTATAATATGTTCTAAATTATTGAATTGGCCCTAAACATACAGCTACACAAATATAACTGATTTTTTGTACTTTTGTTCTAATTAATATTTTTATCCACTTTATTTTATGAAAAGACTAATTTCGGTCACTCTCTTACTGGTGGCATTTTTACAGCTTTCATTAGCTCAACGAACAAAAGATGTAATAAATAAGAAAGTTTTTAATGATACTCCAATTCTTTTTAATCCATCTGAATATCCTAACGGTGTTGTTGAAAAAGGGGATATAGTTTACCTGGGTAATGGCCGTATTGCTTTGAAAAAAATTGATATTCCAAAATTCACTAACTTCACTAATGTTGAGATTAAAATATCTCTGGTTTCTAATGGGGATCCATGGGATAAATCAGGTTCATGTTTCGTAATTCCGGCCGAATCAGGAATAAACATGATTGATATAGCAGCTGACCGACATGTTTACCCACAACAAGACACAACTCTGTATGAACACTTTAAAGGCATAGTTAGAGGTGAAAATTATAATCCTACAGTTGAACTGATGAGGTTTATGACACCTTTTGGTGTTGGCCATTTTAGTGCTGATGATGATTCTACTTCTGCAAAAAGGCGACCGGTATATGTTGATGGCTGGGCAAAAGAGGTTGTGTGGACTCAGGATATAACCGACCTTCTTTCACTTCTCGAAAGTGATGCTTATGTTGGTATATTTATAGATACATGGACTCCTGAAGGGTATATTGTTGATCTGGAACTTAAATTCACTGAAAGTGCTCTTGCTTGTGATCTCCGCCCTGAAGTTCATGTTGAGCCTCTGATTAATACAAACTATTATATCGGTCAGAGTCATCCCGATATATTCTCACGTAGAGATGTGGAAATTGCTTTTAACATACCTGAGAATGCTAAAAATGTTAGATTGAAATATATTACAACAGGACATGGTGGTCATTCGGGAGGAGATGAGTTTCGCCCGCAAAAAAACATACTTTCTATTGATGGAGAGGAGATTTTAAACTTTACACCGTGGAGAACCGACTGTGCCTCTTTCCGTCGTTTTAATCCCACTTCTGGTGTATGGCTAAGAACCAGACCTATGGCATATATTGGTCGTGGGGGAAAACGTGAAGTAAAAGAGATTGAAGAACCTCTGGCATCATCTGATTTATCGCGTAGCAACTGGTGCCCCGGAAGTGATGTAACGCCTGAAGAAATTAATCTGCAGGTTATCAAACCTGGCAATCACACATTAACTATAAGTATTCCTGAATCTACTCCTATCTCTGATGACAAGCTTAATCACTGGCTTGTATCTGCTTATCTTGTATGGGAAATACTATAAACCATAACTATTCATAAATAAAACGTTGACTTTATTATCCTCTCTTTTTTATGAGGATAATAAAGTCAATGATACACCTCTCTCAAAAATCAATCGCTGTCTTTCAGAATTAGTCGAAGTGAATTATTCTTAGTGACATAATTCCATGCCCAGTTTATAAAGACTACTAACTTGTTTCTTACGCTCAGTATAAGCATTAAGTGAAGGAACATCCACACTAACCAAGCAAAATATCCTTTGAATTTGATAAAAGGGAGATCCACTACTGCTTTATTTCTACCAATCGTAGCCATTGTACCCAGGTTCCGATATTCGTACTGTTTCAATGGCTTATTGGAGTTATCCTGCCTCATTAAATTACGTGCGAGGTTCTTTCCTTGACCTATGGCAACATTTGCTAGTTGTGGGTGACCATTGGGATATTTCTCGGTCTCCATATATGCTACATCACCTATGGCATAAACGTTTGAAAGTCCCTGTACCTTATTATACCTGTCAACTCTGACACGTCCATTTCGAAGAATGGATTCTTCAGGAATACCTCCTATTGAGTTACCGATGACTCCTGCCGACCATATTAGGTTCTTTGTTGGGATCTGTTCTCCGTTATTAAGAGTAACCATTTCACCGTCATAATCGGTTACAATGGTTCCGGTTTTTACTATTACTCCCATTTTCCGCAGTTGTTTCTGAGAGTATTTCTGGGCAAAAGGACTCATATTTGCCAGTGTGTTAGTTCCTCCTTCTAATAGATAAACATTGACCTTTTTTTTATCTATGTTGGGATAGTCCTTGGGAAGTATCTCTTTTGTCATCTCAGCAAATGCACCTGCTAGTTCAACACCTGTTGCACCTCCTCCTACAATTACGATATTGTAATGCCCTTCTTTGTTATCGACATATAGAAGTTCTTCAAAATTATGCAATATCTCATTACGTACGTTAATTGACTGATAGGTTGATTTTAACCCCAGTGCATTCTCTTCTACCTGTTTATTACCATAAAAATTAGTACTTGTTCCAGTAGAGATCACCAAATAATCGTAACTAAATCTACCAATAGATGTTTCTATATACTTTTCAGCATCATTTACTGAAATTACTGATGCCATTCTAATGCGTACATCTCTTCTATTCTGGAAGATTTTTCTGATGGGGAAAGATACCGTAGATGGTTCAATCTGTGAAGCTGCCACCTGATAAAACAGAGGTGGAAACTGATGATGATTTACTTTATCAAAAACTATGATATCATACATATTTTTTTTTAGATGGTTTACGAATTGTAATCCACCAAACCCGCAACCTGCAACAACAATCTTTTTTTTCATAACATATTATCGAATAAAGTTATGGTTACAACGCCTGAGACGGGATATTGTTCCATGAAAAAAGCGCTACGATCACTCGCGGCGCTTTCCTTAATGTTTAACATTTTAAAAATCACAGCTTCACTGTAGATACTATATCCACTGAGCTTTTAGGTCTCAGCGTGAATGACATTGTACCCACAATGTTTATCTTAGATATCAAGCTTTATCTTCAGAAGGAGTATCAACTTGGTCATCTGCGGCTACATTGTCCTCTTTAACCTCATTTTTAACTTCCTCTTTAGCTTCACTTGATTCAGTTTCTGCTTTTTGATCTTTCACTTCTTCTGTTACAGTAACTTCCTCAGAAGTTGCCACTTCAGATTTTGCTTCTGCTTCCTTGGTTTCAGCTTTTTCTACCTTAGCCTTAGCTTCAGTTTTTTTCGCTTTATTGGTTTCTTTTACTTCCTTGGATTCTTCAGCTTTTGTTCCTGCAACTGCAGCTGCACCTGTACCTTTGCCTCTGCGTGAACGACGTGTTTTAGCTTTCTTTGTTGTAGCTTCGCCTAGCATGTTTTCATTAAAGTCTACCAGTTCGATGAAGCACATTGAAGCGTTATCACCAAGTCTGTTTCCTGTTTTAATGATTCTTGTGTATCCACCCGGGCGATCTCCAACTTTCTGTGAAACAGTCTGGAACAACTCTGTTACGGCATATTTGTTTTTCAGCTTGCTGAAAACAAGACGTCTTGAGTTAGTTGAATCTTCTTTGCTCACTGTAATCAGAGGTTCCACAAACTTTCTTAATTCTTTAGCTTTTGGAACTGTGGTGAAAATACGTTTATGCATTATAAGCGAAGTTGCCATATTTGACAACATTGCTGAACGGTGTGCAGTTTTACGCCCTAAATGATTATTTCTTTTTCTATGTCTCATTGTAGTAACTAGTCTTTATCTAATTTGTATTTCGAGATATCCATACCAAAAGTAAGATTCAGTCCATCGAGCAATTCTTCTAGCTCTGTTAGTGATTTCTTACCAAAGTTACGGAATTTAAGCAGATCGTTCTTGTTGTGCTGAACTAATTGTCCTAAAGTTTCTACATCAGCAGCTTTTAAACAGTTAAGAGCTCTAACTGAAAGATTAAGATCAGACAATTTGCGTTTCAGTAACTGACGCATATGAAGCACTTCTTCATCGAACTCTTCAATACCTTCTGTATCTGTTGTTTCCAGCATAATCTTATTATCATCTGAAAACAATACAAAATGCTGAATAAGTATTTTAGCAGCCTCTTTTAATGCTTCTTTAGGTGCAATTGAACCATCTGTGATTATTTCAATAACCAGCTTTTCGTAGTCAGTCTTCTGTTCAATTCGATAATCCTCGATTTCGTATTTCACGTTTCGTATAGGAGTAAAGATTGAATCAATTGCTATTGCTTGTACATCATCTGTTGCAAGCATTTCGCGATTTTCGTCAGCTGAGACATAACCCCTTCCCTTGTTTATTGTCAGTTCAAGGCGTATTTCTGCCTTTTTATTCATACGACAAATTTCAAGTTCGGGATTAAGAACTTCGAAACCGGTTAGTAATTTACCAATATCTCCGGCTTTAAACACTTCCGTTCCCGAAATAGCGATGCTCACTTTTTCTGTTTCGAACTCTTCCACTATCCTTTTGAATCTTACTTTCTTCAGATTCAAAATGATTCCTGTCACATCTTCTATAACGCCGGGTATGGAGGCAAATTCATGCTCCACTCCGTCAATTTTTACCGAAGTAATCGCGAATCCTTCGAGCGAAGAAAGTAGAATACGGCGTAAGGCGTTGCCTATAGTCATGCCATATCCGGGTTCCAACGGACGAAATTCAAACTTACCGGAGAAGGTATCCTCCTGTAACATGATTACTTTATCGGGTTTTTGGAATGCTAATATTGCCATGAAATTATTGTTTAGAATATAATTCTACGATGAGTTGTTCTTTTATACTTTCCGGGATATCTGCTCTTTCAGGAATATGCAGCAGCTTACCGCTTGATGTGCTGTTATCCCATTCTATCCAAGGGTATTTACTATGATTGAACCCTGTTAAAGAGTTTACAATCACCTCCATCGATTTTGATTTTTCTCTTACACCAACAACATCCCCTGGTTTAACTGTATAAGAAGGGATATTAACCACTTTTCCATTTACTACAATGTGGCGGTGACTAACAAGTTGACGTGCTGCGGCTCTTGTAGGTGCGATTCCTAAGCGGAACACCATGTTGTCGAGTCTTTGCTCTAACAGCTGTAAAAGTACTTCACCAGTAATTCCACGGCTGCGAGATGCTTTGTCAAAAGTACGACGGAATTGTTTTTCCAGTACTCCGTATGTATATTTCGCACGTTGTTTTTCACGTAACTGAATTCCATATTCAGAGGTTTTTCTTCTACGTGAATTCCCATGCTGACCCGGAGGATAATTCTTTTTAGAAAGAACTTTATCGGGGCCGAAAATAGGTTCGCCAAATCTACGGGCGATTTTTGATTTTGGACCAGTATATCTTGCCATTTTACAATTAAACTTTTTTTTCTGAAGCCTAAACTGTGCAGCCGCGATTACAGAGAAGCTGTATTGTAATCATTTCACAGCTCAAGTCTCAAGGTAAATGAAACTTAAATTATCTGTTGATTAAACTTTTCTGGCTTTTGGTGGACGGCATCCATTATGAGGTAGTGGTGTCACATCTACAATCTCAGTAACTTCAATGCCTGACCCATGAATTGTTCTGATTGCCGATTCACGTCCGTTTCCAGGACCTTTCACATAAGCTTTCACTTTACGCAATCCTAAATCATATGCTACTTTAGCACAGTCCCCTGCAACCATTTGTGCTGCATATGGAGTATTTTTTTTGGAACTTCTGAATCCCATTTTACCAGCTGATGACCAACTGATTACTTCGCCGTTTTCGTTTGTAAGCGATACAATTATGTTGTTGAATGATGAAGAGATGTGTGCTTGTCCTACTGCACTTACTTTTACATTTCTCTTCTTAGCTGCAACTGTTCTTTTTGCCATGTTACCTATCTATTATTTAGTAGCTTTTTTCTTGTTAGCAACGGTTTTCTTTCTTCCTTTTCGAGTACGTGCATTATTTTTAGTACTCTGTCCTCGTACGGGTAATCCGATACGATGACGAATTCCTCTATAGCAACCAATATCCATTAATCTCTTAATGTTAAGTTGCACCTCAGAACGAAGATCTCCTTCTACTTTAAATTCTGTGGAGATAATCTCACGAATCCGGGCAGCCTGATCGTCAGTCCAGTCTTTTACTTTGATATCTCTATCAACTTCTGCTTTTGTTAAAATGGTGTTAGCTGCGCTTCTTCCAATGCCATAAATATAGGTAAGGGCAACTTCACCCCTTTTATTCTGCGGCAGATCGACACCAACAATTCTTATTGCCATATATATTCTTATTATTAGATTACAATGATATACTTTTTATCCCTGACGTTGTTTAAACTTAGGATTCTTTTTATTAATAACATACAAACGGCCTTTTCTTCTAACTATTTTGCAGTCGGCCGAACGTTTCTTTAAAGATGCTCTTACTTTCATATTGCTTAAATTTTTGCTCGTTTCTTGTTATTCTCCTGATTATTCAGGTACTCTATATTATTCTGTTTCTCTAAATTTTTATTTTCGATCAGTTATTACTGTTTATAATTACAAAACTAATAACAACTGATCTAAATAAAAATTAATCTCTTATTTATATCTGAACGAAATTCTTCCTTTCGTAAGATCATAGGGTGACATCTCAACTCTTACTCTATCTCCGGGTAAAATTCTAATATAATGCATTCGCATTTTGCCGGATATATGAGCAGTGATCTCATGCCCGTTTTCAAGTTCAACACGAAACATTGCATTTGATAATGCTTCAACAATTGTTCCGTCCTGTTCTATTGCTGCTTGTTTAGCCATTATTTAATCTTTAAGTTTTTAGTTTGTTTCCTTTATAAATTCAAATGTTGAAAGAATATCTGCTTTTCCATTACGAATAGCAATAGTATGCTCGAAATGCGCAGAAGGTTTTCGGTCTTTAGTTCTGACAGTCCATCCATCGCTTTCGAAAACTACTTTTTTACCACCCATATTTATCATTGGCTCGATAGCTATGCACATACCATTACTGATTTTAGGACCAGTACCTCGTCTGCCATAATTTGGCACTTCGGGGGCTTCATGCATTTCTCTACCTATTCCATGACCTACTAATTCACGGACAACAGAATATCCTCTTTTTTCACAATACTCCTGTATTGTTGAACCAATATCTCCAATTCTACCTTCAGCTTTTGCACTTTCTATTCCTTTGTAAAGTGATTCTTTAGTAACTCGTAAAAGATCTTTAACCTTTTCATCTACTTCGCCTACACAGAATGTATAGGCAGAATCACCGCAAAAACCGCGCAATTTAGTACCGCAATCTACCGAAATAATATCACCATCTTTAAGTGGAATATTATTTGGAATGCCGTGAACTATATGATCGTTTACTGAAGTACAAATTGAATTTGGAAAACCACCATACCCTAAAAAGGTAGGAATTGCTCCATGATCTCTGATAAACTCTTCTGCAATTCTATCAAGTTCAAGCGTTGTAATACCGGGTTTGATATGTTTTGATAACTCACCGAGAGTCATTCCTACCAAGCGGTTTGCTTCGCGCATAAATTCGATTTCCTCGTCCGTTTTCAGTATGATCATTTTGCTATTCATATGACTAAAAACATTAATAGACAGCAGCAGAACCTGTTCTGCCTTTGATTTTAGCTCCGGATTTCAGGAAACCATCATAATGACGCATCAGAAGATGACTTTCTATCTGTTGTAAAGTATCAAGTACAACACCTACTAGAATCAAAAGAGATGTACCTCCAAAAAACTGGGCAAACATAGAATTAATTCCCATTAGACCGGCAAACGCAGGTAGTATAGCAACAATTGCAAGGAAAAAAGATCCCGGCAATGTTATTCTCGACATTATTGTATCGATATACTCAGCTGTCTTTTTGCCTGGTTTCACTCCTGGAATGAATCCATTATTACGTTTCAAATCTTCCGCCATCTGCACAGGATTAACAGTAATCGCAGTGTAGAAATAGGTAAAAGCAATGATCATCAATCCAAATAATAGATTGTACCAGAAACTTCCCGGGTTCATTAATGCTGCCCAAAAGCCTCCACCTTCACTAACAGAAAACTGTGCAAAAGTGATTGGAATAAACATTAATGCTTGAGCAAAAATTATAGGCATAACATTTGCTGCATTTACCTTAAGCGGTATATACTGCCTTACTCCACCATATTGCTTATTACCTACAATTCTTTTAGCATACTGTACAGGTACTTTTCTTACTCCTTGTACAAGCATAATTGCAGCTGCTGTAACAGCAACTAAGAATAACAGCTCAAGCAATAGTAGAACTAATCCACCGGGAGCGTTCAATAGTCTGTCGAATTCAGCAACAATTGCTTGAGGCAGACGAGCTATAATACCTATAAGAATGATAAATGAGATACCATTACCAACTCCTTTGTCAGTTATACGTTCACCAAGCCAAAGAATAAACATACTGCCACCTGCAAGAATAACTGTTGATGGTAACACCCAATCCCAGAATCCACCAGGTATGGCTGCACCTACAGCACCATAAAGATATGCAGGTCCCTGAATCAGTAGAATCGCTACTGTTAAGTAACGGGTATACTGATTAATTTTGGTTCTTCCACTTTCGCCTTCTCGTTGCATCTTCTGGAAAGCAGGTACTGCAATACCTAATAACTGCATTACAATAGAGGCAGAAATATAAGGCATAATACCAAGTGCAAATATAGATGCATTAGCAAATGCTCCACCGGAAAACATATCTAACAAGCTAAGTAATCCGGAGCTTGCATTTTGCTGAAGTGCTACTAGTGATTCAGGATTAATACCTGGTAAAACTACGAAGGAACCAAACCTGTAAATGGCAATAAATCCAAGGGTTATCAGAAGTCTCTGTCTGAGATCTTCTATTTTCCATATGTTCTTAACAGTTTGTACGAATCCCATTTTTTTAGAGTTTTACAGCGGTTCCGCCTGCAGTTATAATTGCCTGTTCAGCAGTTTTAGAGAAAGCATGAGCTTCCACTTCCAATTTAGAAGTCAACGCACCTTTACCTAATATCTTAACTAAATGCTTCTTAGTAATTAAACCTGCATTCAGTAAAACTTCAGTATCAATTTTAGTCAACTTCTGTGTATCTGCTAATTCCTGAAGAGTCTCTAAATTTATAGCTTTATACTCAACTCTTTTTAAAGGTTTAAATCCGAATTTAGGAACACGACGCTGTAATGGCATCTGTCCTCCTTCGAAACCGACTTTCTTTGAATAGCCAGATCTTGATTTTTGTCCTTTATGACCTTTTGTTGAGGTACCGCCTTTACCCGAGCCTTCACCACGGCCAATTCTTTTGCTGGATTTAGTAGCACCTGCAGCCGGTTTTAAATTCGATAAATTCATTTTATATATCTTTTAACCGTTTATACTTCAATTATTCTATTACAGTTACCAAATGGTGAACTTTATTTATAAGACCTCTAATTGTGGCATTATCTTCATGTTCAACCACTCGATTCATCTTGGTAAGCCCTAAACTATCCAATGTTCTTTTCTGATCTTTAGGAGCACCGATTCTGCTTTTAGTCTGTTTTATTTTTATTGTAGCCATTTCAGATTTAATTTTTATCCTTTAAATACTTTTTCCATACTTACACCTCTGTTTTGAGCTACCGTTAATGGATCTCTCAATTCAGTAAGCGCGAGAATAGTGGCTTTCACAAGGTTGTGAGGATTAGATGATCCTTTAGACTTTGCAAGAACGTCTGTAATACCAACACTCTCAAGCACAGCGCGCATAGCACCTCCTGCTTTTACTCCTGTTCCTGTAACTGCAGGTTTCAAAAACACCTCAGCACCACCAAAACGTGCTGTTTGCTGATGTGGAATTGTACCTTTATAAATTGGTACTTTTATCAGGTTTTTCTTAGCAGCTTCTACACCTTTTGCAATAGCTGTTGCAACTTCACCTGCTTTTCCTAAGCCCCAACCTACGATGCCGTCTTCATCACCTACAACTACCATAGCAGCAAATGTGAAAGTACGTCCACCTTTTGTTACCTTAGTAGTACGATTAATAGCCACTAAACGGTCTTTTAACTCGATATCGTTTGTAGTTTTTACTTTGTTATTATCTCTAGCCATAATCGTTAAAATTTAAGTCCTCCTTTACGAGCGGCATCAGCCAGTTCTTTAATTCTTCCATGATACAGGTAACCGTTTCTGTCAAAAGCAACAGTTTCGATTCCAGCCTCTTTTGCATTTTGAGCAATCATTTCACCTACTTTAGCAGCCATCTCTTTTTTAGGAAGTTTATCCTGAATTTTCAGAGAAGATGCTGATGCAAGTGTAGTACCGGAAATATCATCAATCACCTGTGCGTATATCTGCTTATTACTCCTGTAAACAGAAAGGCGTGGTCTCTCAGGAGAACCGGATACTTTTCCTCGAACACGAGTTTTTATTTTAAGTCTTCTTTCGTTTTTAGTTATCATTGCGTTTCAGTGTTTACGTAAAATTATTTAGCTGCTGTTTTACCAGATTTGCGGCGAACCTGTTCACCAACAAAACGTACACCTTTTCCTTTATAAGGTTCAGGTTTACGGAATGAGCGTATTTTTGCACAAACCTGTCCCAGTAGTTGTTTATCACAAGATTCCAGTAAAATAAGCGGGTTCTTGTTTCTTTCCATCTTAGTTTCAACCTTAATTTCTTTAGGTAGTTCCATAAGTATAGAGTGAGTGTAACCAAGTGATAAATCGAGAATCTGTCCATTGTTTGAAACTCGATAACCAACACCTACTAATTCCAGTTCTTTACGGAAACCTTCCGAAACACCAATAACCATATTGTTCAATAAAGAACGATATAAACCATGCAGTGAGCGGCTTTCCTTTGACTCATCTGGTCTGTTGATTGTAAGTTCACCATCATTAAGTTCGATAATCATACCTCCCTCAACCTTCTGGCTTAACTCACCTTTTGGACCTTTAACTGTAACCGCATTATCTTTCCCCACTGTTATAGTAACGCCCGCAGGCACTTTTATGGGTAATTTTCCTATTCTTGACATACTTTAATCTCCTTCAAATTAATAAACGTAACATAAAACTTCACCACCCACTTTTTGCTCGCGGGCTTCCTTATCTGTCATTACTCCATTTGAAGTAGATAAAATTGCAATTCCCAAACCATTAAGAACGCGTGGTAAATCTTTGTGGCCTACATATTTACGTAAACCAGGAGTAGAGATTCGTTCAAGTTTTTTAATTGCGTTTACCTTGTTTATTGGATCATACTTTAACGCAACCATAATTGTTCCTTGTGGTCCGTCATCTACAAACTTATAATTAAGAATGTAGCCCTTTTCAAAAAGAATCTTAGTGATATCTTTCTTTAAGTTTGAAGCGGGAATCTCAACCACACGATGTTTCGCCTGGATTGCATTTCTTAACCGCGTCAAATAATCTGCTATAGGATCTGTCATATACTAATAATTTAAATTGATCCCGCCTATCGGGACAATATTTAATAATTTATTGATTTCTGATTGTGATAAATCACTTACTCAGCTTTACCAACTTGCTTTTTTAACTCCCGGAATTTGACCCTTTGATGCCATTTCCCTGAACTGGATACGTGAAAGGCCAAACTGGCGCATGTATCCTTTAGGACGACCGGTTATTTTGCAACGATTGTGCAAACGTACCGGAGAAGCATTTTTAGGGATAGATTGAAGTGCCTCATAATTGCCTTCTGCTATATATTTTGCTCTTTTTTCAGCATAACGGGCAACCATTTTAGCTCTTTTCACCTCACGGGCTTTCATTGATTCTTTTGCCATTTTCTATTGATTTTGTTTTGTTCTAAATGGTAATCCAAACTCTCTTAAAAGTGCATATCCCTCTTCGTCAGTTTGAGCATTAGTTACAAAAGTAATATTCATTCCAAGAATACGAGGAACATTATCAATGTTAATCTCAGGGAAGATAATCTGTTCCTCTATACCTAGAGTATAATTTCCTCTTCCGTCTAGTTTACCACCAATGCCCTTAAAGTCACGTATACGTGGTAAAGCTACACGTACAAGTCTTTCAAGGAATTCATACATTTTTTCGTTTCGCAATGTAACACGAACTCCAATTGGCATTTTCTTACGAAGCTTGAAGTTAGAAATATCCTTTCTTGATACAGTAGCGACAGCTTTTTGACCAGTTATTGCTGTAAGTTCATTTATAGCTGTTTCGATAATTTTCTTATCTGCTACCGCAATACCCAAACCTTGATTAATAACGATTTTCTCAAGTTTTGGAGCCTGCATTATGGACTTATAGCCAAATTCTTTCATTAATGAGGGAACGATACGCTCTTTATAGTCATTTTTCAGACTTACCTCGTATTTTGTTGTAGTTTCACTCATTTCAATTCCTCCCCTGATCTTTTAGCGTAACGTACATTTTTTCCTTTACTATCTGCTTTTCTACCTACGCGAGTTGGTTTTCCTGTCTTTGGATCTACAGGATTTAGATTAGAAATATGCACAGATGCCTCTTTCTTTTCTATTCCACCGTTTGGATTTTGTGCGCTGGGTTTAGCATGCTTTGATACAACATTTACGCCTTCAACTATAGCTCGATTCTTTTTTACAAGGATCTCAAGCACGCGACCGGTTTTACCTTTATCTTCGCCAGCATTTACGTAAACTGTATCACCTTTCTTTATATGTAATTTTGTCATTGCCTGTGATTGCTTAATAGATTATAATACTTCAGGAGCTAATGAAACAATCTTCATATTAGTACTACGGAGTTCACGTGCAACTGGTCCAAAAATACGACTTCCTCTCAATTCTCCTGCATTATTCAGTAGAACACATGCATTGTCATCGAATCGTATGTAAGAACCATCAGCTCTACGAATCTCTTTTTTCGTGCGTACTATGATTGCTTTTGATACAGCACCTTTTTTAATATCACTTGAAGGGATTGTACTCTTTATTGAAACAACAATGATATCCCCTACTGACGCATAACGTCTTCCTGTACCTCCTAGTACGTTTATGCAGAGAACTTCTCTGGCACCACTATTATCGGTAACTGTTAATCTGGATTCTCTCTGTATCATATTACTTAGCCCTTTCCATTATTTCAACCACTCTCCATCTCTTTGTTTTACTCAAAGGACGTGTTTCCATTATACGCACTGTATCACCTATGTTACAGTCGTTCTTCTCATCATGGGCGTGAAATTTCTTCGTTTTATTAACGAATTTCCCATATATAGGGTGTTTCTCTTTCCATTTTACAGCAACAGTGACGGTTTTATCCATCTTATTACTGAAAACGACCCCGATTCTTTCTTTTCTTAAATTTCTCGTTTCCATTCTCTGTATTATTGATCTTTTTTCAATTCTCTTGCACGCAGTTCAGTTTTAATACGGGCAATGTTTCTGCGTTTTTCCCTGAGCAAGCCTGAATTATCCAGTGGTGTAATGGTATGATTGATTCGTAATTGATTTAACTCAATTACCTCAGCATCCAATCTTTCTTTCAAATCTTTATCGGGTAGCTCTCTTAATTCTTCTTGATTTTTCATCTTCATTTATGATTTTTGTTCATAATCATAATCTCTTCTCACTACAAACTTAGTAGTAACAGGTAGTTTCTGAGCTGCTAAACGCAATGCTTCTTGTGCTACCTCAAAGGATACACCTTCGATCTCGAAAAGAATTCTCCCCGGAGTTACAGGTGCAACAAATCCTTCCGGATTACCTTTTCCTTTACCCATACGTACTTCGGCAGGTTTCTTTGTGATAGGCTTATCCGGAAAAATACGTACCCAAACCTGACCTTGACGTTGCATATAACGTGTCACAGCAATACGGGCAGCTTCGATCTGACTTCCGGTAATCCACTTAGATTGCAGAGCTTTGATACCGAAAGAACCAAATGCCAGCTCATTTCCGCGACTGGCTAAGCCTTTCATTCGTCCTTTCTGCTGTCTTCTGAATTTAGTTTTCTTTGGTTGTAACATATCTTATCCTATTAAGCTTTATTTTTATTCCTTCTGCCGGCACGTCTGCCACCTCTGCCGCCGTCCTGACGACCAGCTCCGCGGCCACCTTGTGAACGCTTATCTTTAGAAGTTGCAAACGAAGGTGCAAGATCCTTCTTACCATAGACTTCACCACGGCATATCCAAACTTTTACTCCAATCAAACCAACTTTTGTCAGGGCTTCTGCAAGAGCATAATCAATATCAGCACGGAAAGTGTGAAGAGGAGTTCTACCCTCTTTGTACATTTCAGAACGAGCCATTTCAGCACCGTTCAAACGACCTGATACCTGAATCTTAATACCTTCTGCACCCATTCTCATAGTAGAGGCAATAGCCATTTTAACAGCTCTGCGGTAAGCAATTTTACCTTCTATCTGACGAGCAACGTTGTTTGCTACTATTACTGCATCAAGCTCTGGCTTCTTGATTTCATAAATATTAATTTGGATATCCTTATCGGTTATCTTCATCAACTCTTCTTTCAATTTGTCAACCTCTTGTCCACCTTTACCAATAATGATACCAGGACGTGCAGTACAAATTGTGATCGTTACAAGTTTCAGTGTTCTCTCGATTACTATACGGGATACACTTGCTTTAGCAAGACGGGCATTCAAATAGGTTCTGATCTTGTTATCTTCCAACAAAATATCACCATAATCATTTCCGCCATACCAGTTAGAGTCCCATCCCTTGACGATACCCAAACGATTTGCTATCGGATTTACTTTTTGTCCCATCTTACTTAATTTTGTTCTTGTTCTTCTTTATTAATTCTGTCAACCACTATTGTAACGTGATTTGAACGTTTGCGTATTCTATGACCGCGACCTTGTGGAGCAGTACGAAGTCTCTTAAGAGTTGTACCTTCATCCACAGATATTGTTTTTATAAATAGTTCGCCTGTCTCTGCTTTGCGATCGTTTTTCTGCTCCCAGTTAGAAATAGCTGACAATAATAATTTTTCTACTTTTGCTGAAGCTTCTTTGTTGGAAAACTTTAAGACACCCAATGCCTTAAATACTTCCATTCCGCGTATCATATCGGCTACATAACGCATTTTTCGCGGAGAGGAAGGAACGTTTTTCAACACGGCAAAAGAGACCTCTTTGCGGGCTTCTTTTCTCTTTTCGGCTGATATTCTTTTTCTAGCACTCATCTCTTTTTTTATTTATCTTTATTTCTTTCTGTTGCCTGCGTGTCCGCGGAACGTACGTGTTAAAGCAAATTCGCCTAATTTATGACCTACCATATTTTCTGTAATATAAACCGGAATAAATTTGTTTCCGTTGTGTACAGCTATAGTATGCCCTACGAAATCAGGTGATATCATAGAAGCACGTGCCCATGTTTTGATAACGGTTTTTTTACCGTTTTCATTCATGTCGTTAACCTTCTTTTCCAGTTTAAGATTGATATATGGACCTTTTTTTAATGATCTGCTCATAGTTTTTAATAATTAATCAGATTACTTCTTCTTCCTTTTTTCAATAATATACTTAGAAGAATGCTTTTTAGGAGCTCTTGTTTTCAAGCCCTTAGAATATAAGCCTGTGGCTGATCTTGGATGGCCTCCTGATGCGCGACCTTCACCACCACCCATTGGGTGATCAACAGGGTTTTTAACAACCCCACGTGTGCGTGGACGACGACCTAACCAACGTGAACGACCGGCTTTACCTGATTGTTCCAAAGCATGGTCCGAATTACCAACACTACCAATGGTAGCTTTACATGCAGACAGAATCTTACGAACTTCTCCCGATGGCATTTTAATAATCGCAAATTTCTCTTCACGAGAAACTAGTTGTGCGAATGTACCGGCAGAGCGTGCCATTTTAGCTCCCTGCCCAGGTCTCAGCTCAATATTATGAACTACTGTACCAATCGGTATTTGAGATAGAGGAAGCGCATTTCCAACTTCAGGAGCTACTTTGTCTCCTGACATCACTGTGGTACCAACTTTTAGACCGTTTGGTGCAAGTATATATGATTTTGCTCCGTCAGCATAATAAAGCAATGCAATTCTTGCTGAACGGTTTGGGTCATACTCAATACTTTTTACAACGGCCGGGATACCATCTTTTGTTCTCTTAAAGTCGATAAATCTGAAACGCCTTTTGTGACCGCCTCCAACATTTTTCGTAGTCATTTTACCACGATTGTTGCGACCGCCAGTAGCTACTTTACCGACAACAAGAGATTTCTCCGGTGCACTTGCAGTGATATTTTCAAATGAACCGATAATCTTGTGTCTTTGCCCCGGTGTAGTGGGCTTTAGTTTACGTATTGCCATTTCTTTTTAGATATTGCTGAATAAATCGATTGTTTCACCTTTTCTCAAGGTAACGATTGCTTTTTTGTATGAAGGTGTACGTCCTGTAACGACTCCCGATTTTGTATAACGGCTTCTCTCTTTACCATCATAACGCATTGTATTCACGCTTTCAACATGTACATTATAAAGCGATTCAACTGCTTTCTTGATCTCCACCTTATTAGCAGAAGGTACTACAATAAAACCATATCGGTTTTCATACTTGTCAGTAATTGCAGTTTGCTTTTCAGTGAATATGGGTTTTATTATTACACTCATTTTTTTTCTCCTTATGCTTTAAAAAGGTTGTCAATCGCGGCCACAGAAGACTCAGTAATCACTAGATTTGTTGCATCCATGATTGCATATGTGTTTAAATCTGAGGCTGTTACAATATTAACTTTCCCTAAATTTCGAGCCGACAAATATACATTTTTATTTTGACTTGGCAAAACGAAAAGTAGCTTTTTATCAGCAAGTTGTAGACTCTTTGTAAGTTCAACTAAACTTTTTGTTTTAGGTGCATCAAACTCTAAATCTTCAATAACTACAATTGAACTATTCTTTGCTTTCAGAGAAAGAGCTGACTTGCGTGCTAATGCTTTAGTTTTCTTATTTACCTTAAAACCATAGTCTCTTGGTTTAGGACCAAAAGCACGACCACCACCAACCAGCAATGGCGATTTGATATCACCGCGACGTGCACCACCGCCACCTTTTTGACGGATCAGCTTACGTGTACTGCCTGCTAATTCACCTCTCTCTTTAGTTTTGTGCGTACCTTGACGCTGATTAGCCAGATATTGCTTTACATCCAGCCAGATAACATGCTCATTAGGTTCAATCCCGAAAATGGAATCATCGAGTGTCACCTTTTTGTCTGTCACCTCTCCTTTGATATTATATACTGCTAATTCCATTTTATTTCTCAATTATTACGATTGAACCTTTTGCTCCGGGTACTGATCCTTTAACTAATAGAAGATTGTGTTCCGGAATCACTTTAATTATCTGTAAATTTTGAACGGTTACACGTTCATTACCCATATGTCCACCCATTCGGGTTCCTTTAAACACCTTTGCAGGGTATGAAGCTGCACCAATAGAACCCGGCGCACGCAATCTGTTGTGCTGACCGTGAGTTGATTCACCAACTCCGGAAAAGCCGTGACGTTTTACAACACCCTGAAATCCCTTACCTTTTGATGTACCAATCACATCCACGTAAAAGGTGTCATTAAAAATTTCTACATTTATTTCGGAACCCGCTTTATATTCGTTTCCAAAACCTTTGAACTCGACCAAGTGTCTCTTTGGTGTTACTCCTGCTTTATTGAAGTGACCCTTTTCAGCTTTTGTTGTATGTTTGTCTTTCTTATCAACAAACCCCAGTTGAATAGCATCATAACCGTCATTATCAACGGTCTTCACTTGAGTAACCACGCAAGGACCAGCTTCGATAACAGTGCATGGAATGTTTTTTCCCTCGGCACTGAAAACGGAAGTCATTCCGATTTTTTTTCCTAATAATCCTGGCATTTCTCTAGTTGTTATTAATTAATAATATCTCTGAAACTTACACTTTTATTTCTACCTCAACACCGCTTGGCAACTCAAGCTTCATAAGTGCATCAACAGTTTTTGCCGTTGAGCTGTAAATGTCGATCAGGCGTTTAAAAGAAGCAAGTTCGAACTGTTCACGTGACTTTTTATTCACGAAAGTTGAACGGTTTACTGTAAATATGCGTTTGTGAGTAGGTAGTGGAATTGGTCCGCTTACCACTGCACCCGTAGCTTTTACGGTTTTTACGATTTTCTCTGCTGATTTGTCAACAAGGCTATAATCGTAAGATTTCAGTTTGATTCTGATTTTTTGGCTCATATATCTATTTATATTATTTGATCAAATCTACGCGGCCACCTACTTCTGTTAGAACTTCTTTTGCAATCGAAGCCGAAACAGGTTCGAAATGTGAAAATGACATTGTTGATGTTGCGCGCCCTGAAGTAATTGTTCTCAGTGAAGTAACATAACCAAACATTTCAGCCAGAGGAGTTCTTGCTTTGACTACACGTGCACCTGAACGGTTAGATTCCATACCCTCAACCTGTCCACGTCTTTTGTTCAAGTCAGAAATTACATCACCCATACTCTCTTCAGGTGTAACCACTTCAACCTTCATGATTGGCTCAAGCAATACAGGTCCGGCTTTTTCAACAGCACTCTTGTATGCCTGCATAGCACAAATCTCAAATGACAACTGGTCAGAGTCCACTGCGTGGTATGAACCATCAATTACTGTCACTTTAAGTTTATCCATTGAGTATCCGGCTAGTACACCATTTTTCATTGCATGCTCAAAACCTTTCTGGATAGATGGAATATATTCTTTAGGAATATTACCACCTTTTACTTCGTCAATAAATTGCAAGTTACCTTCAAAGTCTGGATCAGCCGGTTCAACTCTAACAATCATATCGGCAAATTTACCTCGACCACCAGTCTGCTTCTTGTATGTTTCACGCAGTTCAACAGATTTAGTGATAGCTTCTTTATATGTAACTTGTGGACGACCCTGATTAGCTTCTACTTTAAACTCACGTTTTAAACGATCAATAATGATCTCAAGGTGAAGTTCACCCATACCAGAAATCACTGTCTGACCTGTTTCTTCATCTGTTTTAACAGTAAAGGTTGGATCTTCTTCTGCAAGTTTTGCAAGACCAGTAGACAGCTTGTCAAGATCTTTTTGAGTCTTAGGCTCAACAGCTATACCAATAACTGGTTCCGGGAAGTCTATTGCTTCAAGTATGATAGGATTCTTTTCATCACAGAGAGTATCTCCTGTACGAATATCCTTAAATCCAACTCCTGCACCGATATCACCGGTACCGATAAATTCTTTTGGATTTTGTTTACTTGAGTGCATCTGGAAAAGACGTGAAATACGTTCTTTCTTACCTGAACGAGAATTATATACATAAGAGCCTGCTTCTATCTCTCCTGAATATACACGGAAGAAACATAGACGTCCTACATATGGGTCAGTAGCAATCTTAAATGCAAGAGCACTAAGAGGTTCACTTGGATCAGCATGACGTACCAGTTCTTTTGTAGAATCACTAGGATCGGTACCTGTAATTGACTCTGTATCAAGAGGACTTGGCAGATATGCACAAACAGAATCAAGAAGAGTCTGAACTCCTTTGTTCTTGAATGAAGATCCACAGATTACAGGGTTGATCTGCATTGAAATTGTACCTTTTCTGATAGCGCTTCTTATTTCATCTTCAGTGATAGTAGAAGGATCATCAAAGTATTTCTCCATTAGTTGATCATCGAATTCAGCGATGGTCTCAAGCATTTTATCATGCCATTCATTTGCCTCATCAATAAGATCATCCGGTATGTCAAAAACATCATATTGTGCACCCATTGTCTCATCATGCCAGTAATATGCTTTCATTGTTACTAAATCCACAACGCCTTTAAAAGACTCTTCAGCTCCAATAGGAATCTGAATTGGCATTGCATTAGCACCAAGCATCTCTTTTATCTGACGAACTACATCAAAAAAGTTAGCACCAGAACGGTCCATCTTATTAACATAACCAATTCTTGGTACTTTATACTTATCTGCCTGACGCCATACGGTTTCAGACTGAGGCTCAACACCACCAACGGCACAAAACGCTGCAACAGCACCATCAAGTACACGTAGCGAACGTTCCACCTCTACCGTGAAATCCACGTGTCCCGGGGTGTCAATTAAGTTTATTTTAAATGTATTGTCTTTATATTTCCAGTTAGCAGTTGTAGCAGCAGACGTAATCGTAATACCACGTTCCTGCTCCTGCTCCATCCAGTCCATTGTGGCAGCACCTTCGTGTACTTCTCCAATCTTATGCGTAAGACCTGTATAAAACAGGATACGCTCAGATGTAGTAGTCTTACCGGCGTCAATGTGCGCCATAATCCCTATATTGCGTGTGAATTTTAATGTGTCTTTTGAACCCTTAGCCATCTTTTTTACCTACTTGCTATGTTAAAATCTAAAATGAGCAAAAGCACGGTTAGCCTCTGCCATTCTGTGAATATCTTCTTTACGTTTGAATGCACCCCCCTGACTGTTATATGCGTCAATTATCTCAGCAGCCAATTTATCAGCCATAGTTTTTCCTCCTCTTTTGCGTGCATACAAAATAAGATTTTTCATTGAAACTGATTCTTTTCTCTCGGGTCTGATTTCTGTAGGAACCTGAAATGTAGCTCCACCAACACGGCGTGACTTCACTTCCACCTGGGGTGTTATATTATCGAGTGCAGCTTTCCAAATCTCGAGAGCTGACTTCTCTTCGTTGGCCAATTTTGCCTTAACTGTGTCCAATGCAGAATAAAAAATGTCGTACGAAAGACTTTTTTTTCCGTCATACATAAGGTGGTTAACAAATTTTGTTACCCTTACATCACCATATACAGGATCTGGTAATACCTGTCTTTTTTTAGGTTTAGTTTTTCTCATTGCTATAATTTTTTTGTTGTTTGGTTGCCTTTTATCAGTCTTCAATAAATTCCTCTGAACCTATTTACTCAACCCTCATAAGTAGCCTAATCCAAAAATATCAACAGTAATTATTTTTAATTATTATTTCTTAGCTGGAGCTTTTGCACCTGGTTTTGGACGCTTAGCACCATATTTTGATCTTCTTTGAGTACGACCATTTACGCCGGCTGTATCCAAAGCTCCGCGTACAATGTGATAACGCACACCCGGAAGGTCTTTAACACGACCACCGCGCACTAATACTATAGAGTGTTCCTGCAAGTTATGTCCTTCTCCGGGAATGTAAGCATTCACCTCTTTAGAGTTGGTTAAACGAACACGCGCAACCTTTCTCATCGCTGAGTTTGGTTTCTTTGGTGTTGTTGTATACACTCTCACGCAAACGCCACGTCTTTGCGGACATGAATCCAGCGCGCGGGATTTGCTTTTTTCCTTCAGGGTAGTTCGCCCTGTTCTTACTAATTGTTGTATTGTTGGCATTTTCTACTTCCTTTTACCTGTATTATAATTTTTTAAATTCAATTTAACGCTATTATATCAATTTTTACCTGAATTGCTTTTATAAATCATTGATTATCATTTAATAACGATCCACTTCAGGTGAAAAACGGCACAAAATTACAAAGAATCAATCAATTGTGCAAGTGATTTACAATGTTTTTTTGAATCGCTGTGCTAAAAGAAGGGTATTTTTCAGATACTCGAATTCAAGTTCAAAACATTCAGAAAATATTCCGGTTCCAATATTATCCTCTATTTGGGTGGCAGTCCATAATTTCCCTCCTTCCAGATTCAATTTTTTCAACTGTTCCTCATCATTAACTTCAGAAACATATAAAAATATCAGCCGTTTAGTAACCTCATTCTCAAAAGTATATTTTAATAAAAATCTTAAAGGAAGGCTTTCACTACCACACTCTTTTCTAAATATTTTTTTTACAGTATCATCAATCTTATCATTAAACTGCATATATCTCTCAAAAGGATAATCCAGTTTACCCGGGTTTAAAACCCTCATTTGATCACGCTCTTTTAAATAAATCTCCCCTTTGCTCATAAGTGCAACCCTTACAACAGGATGCATAAACCTGTTTTTCAGGTCGGTTGTTACTGATTTTGCCACCTTACCTGTAACCTGGCCTGTCTCTGTTACAACCGGCAACCACTCTTCGCTGAACAATCTTCTCCGCATCAAATGCAAACGGGTAGTTTCAACAAATATAAGACCTATGATTATTATCTGAGCTATATTTATTATAAATGTATTTGCTGTATTCGAATACTCCCTGTTTCCTGTTGCAAAATACAGCAGAATCAGGAGTAGATGAAAGGTCAGACTGTATTGTGACTGAAATGCCACCCTAAACGACTCCTTAAGCAAATTTTTGGCAGCCTTATCCCTGTCTCTGGCTGCTATTGTCAGTAATCTGCCTTTTGATAATCTAATAAATATAAGAAGTATTACGAATATTGTCTCTACTACAACAAACTTGCTCAAAACAGATCGATCACTTAAACTGGTGAAAGATAATAATAACGCCATCAAAAATGTCAGCGTAGAGATATCATATATAAGCCTGTTTCTTGTCTTTACTGCAATTAATCCTATCAGCGATAATATCAAAGCAACCCCGACGGCTATGAGTGAATCAATATAGCAAATAAGGATTGAAAAAACTAACAGAGGTATTAGCCCCAACGATGGATTTCGAAGTATTCTATCTATTTTTGTTACTCCAAGCATAAGTAATCTAACCGCATATTCTTTTACTAAATATTTCTGTGATTTGAGCGTGAAATAATAACAACAGAAGTATCTTTTTGTTTAACTATATAATCCTATTACTTTTAATACTTGTCTGTATTTTTATATCCTGCTTGAAGCCATTACCCTAAGTTATAGATTGTTCTTGAAATAATTAATTACTTTATCATATAGATAACGAGATGTATTTTCTCCAGAAATAAAATGATTCTTGTCAGGAAAGAAAAACATATCGAAGTGTTTGTTGGCATTTATTAAAGCACGTGTATACTCAATGGAGTTCTGGAAATGAACATTGTCATCAGCTGTACCATGAATTAGAAGGAGATTGCCTTGAAGTTTATCTGCCAAAGTAATTGCAGATCCATTAACATATCCGCTATTGTTCTGCTGTGGCGTTCGCATGAATCTTTCAGTATAAACAGTATCATAAAAGCGCCAATCGGTAACAGGAGCAATTGCCACCCCCGCCTTGAATACACCATTACCTCTGCTCATACTCATAAGTACGTTATAACCACCATAACTCCATCCCCATATTCCAATACGGTCAGCATCCACATATGATAATGAACCCAAATAACGGGCTGCCGCTGCCTGATCGTCAGATTCCTGAATACCCAGATTAAGGTAGGTACTTTTTCTAAACTCCTCACCTCTGGCTCCGGTTCCGCGTCCATCAACACATGCAACCAATATCCCCTCATTCAATAGAGCATAATACCATGCAGCATTATATTTGTCAACCACCTGCTGTGAATTTGGTCCACTATACTGAATCATAACAACAGGATATTTTTTTGCAGGATTAAAATCTGCAGGTTTCAGTATCCATCCGTTAAGTTTAGTAATTCCGTCATTTGCAGTAACAGTGATGGCTTCTCGCTCAGGAAATCCGGCAGCTGCATAAGCTTCACGCACATCCCGATTATCCTCAAGCACTCTCAGCTGCTTCCCGGATGCATCATGCAAAGTAATAACTGCAGGTGTTTTTTGATCAGACCAGTTGTTTACAAAATACTTTCCATTTTCACTAAATGTAGCACTGTTATATCCTGGTTGCTGCGATAATTTCTGTGGTTCTCCTTTATTTATGTTTATCCTGTAAATATTACGTCTTAGTGGCGATTCATCAGCCGCCTCATAAAAAACCGTCGATGTGTTTGGATCCACGGCAAGTAGGTCAGTGACATCAAAATTACCGCTTGTAAGCTGTTTCTGCAATGTACCGGTTATACCATATATATATATGTGGCTGTATCCGTCCCTTTCCGAAACATAGGTAAACTTGTCATCCATAAAATGGATTGAATTAAGCCAATCCGAGTCAATATAATATTTACTCTCTTCTCTTAATATGAGTTTAGCAACGGTCGACCTTGGATTAACAAAATACATATCAAATCTATTCTGATTCCTGTTTAATGTCATCACTGCAAGCTGCTCCGGATTATTGGTAAATTTAATTCTTGGTATGTATCCATCAGCATCCAGTGGAACATCCATTACTCTCGTCACACGTGATTCAATATCAAAAACCTTACACTCAACTGTAGAGTTTTTACCTCCTGCTTTCGGATATTTAAATTTATAATATTCCGGATAAAGTTGTTCTTCATAAGTCTGAAATGTAAACTCTTCAACATCCGACTCATCAGTGCGCACAAACGCCAATAGCCTGTTATCAGGAGAGAACTCCATAAGTCTTGTCGTAACAAACTCCTCCTCATAAACCCAGTCAGTTGCTCCGTTTATTATTTTATTGAGTTCACCATCAGTGGTTACTCTCGATTCTGTATCAAAATCAAATTTTGTCAACCAAATATCATTATCAATCACATATGCTACCATCTTACCATCAGGAGAGAAAGTTGGTATCATCTGCTTTGATGGCTGTTCACTCAGTCTTCTAACCATGTTCCTGCGCACATCATGATAGTAATAATTAGCTTTAAATGAGTGTCGGTAGATCTGTTCCCGGTCACGATAAACAAGCACTCTGTTTTCATCACTGCTCACCAGGAATCCCTGAAATGAATCAAAGTTGCAATTCCTGGCAGTGCGTGTACTGAACAGCGTATCAACAGCCTCACCTGTTGCATATGCATACTTAATTACGGCTGTTCTTGCGGGGTCCGACTGATAATAATGCATTCCATCTGCAGAAGATACTATTGCTGATACTCCTCTTGCAGAGTACTTACCTCCCAAAATATCATACAGACTATATTTTTGTGCCTGCAGTGTTAAAAAACAAATTACCGTCAGAGCGGTAAGAAAAAGTCTTTTATTCATTATATTATCTCACTTTTAGAATTATACAAATGTAGCAATTTTGACATAAATAAGAGCCAACTGAATTACCCTTTACGTTTTTTTTTGTATTTTCGGCTTTTTAATAAAGACACCCAGTTTAGATTGTAGAATATCATCAGCATAATAAAAAGTAGATTTTAAGATATAAGACAACTTAAAAAAATGGAATCAAAAGAGCAAGTAAAACAAGAAAATCCGGAAAACAAAGTAACCGAACTTCCCGCAAATGCTTACAAGGAATTGGCACCGGGAGAGGAGTATAATCCTATTTTGCCCGCAGATAAACCTGCTACAGAGATAACAGGCTATTCACTTGTAATGGGTGTAATCATGGCAATAATATTTTCAGCCGCAACAGCTTATTCAGGACTTAAAATAGGTCAGGTCTTTGAAGCTGCCATTCCCATTGCAATTATTGCTGTAGGTGTATCAGCTGCATTAAGAAAGAAAAATGCACTTGGTCAAAACGTAATTATTCAGTCAATAGGATCCTCTTCAGGAGTAGTTGTTGCTGGTGCAATCTTTACTATACCGGGACTTTATATTCTTCAGGCAAAATACCCCGAGATTGAGGTTAATTTCTGGCAGATATTCTTTGCATCTCTTTTAGGTGGTATCCTGGGAATCCTGTTTCTTATTCCGTTCCGAAAATATTTTGTAAAGGATATGCATGGCAAACTGCCATTCCCTGAAGCAACTGCTACAACGGAGATACTTATGACAGGAGAGAAAGGTGGCAATAAGGCCAAGCTACTGGTAGTAAGTGGGGTTATTGGGGGACTGTTTGATTTTTGCTTTGCTCAATTCAGATTATGGAGTGAGGTAATTACATCTAAGATAATTCCTGCAGGTGCAGTGCTGGCCGACAAGTACAAAATGGTATTTAAATTCAATGTAAGCTCACTCATATTCAGTTTCGGATACCTCGTGGGATTAAGATATGCACTTATTATAGTATGTGGGTCTCTACTATCCTGGCTTGTACTGGTACCTCTGGTAAATGAGATAGGTGTACTTGGTGCAGTTGCAGGTGGTGGCATTAATCCTTTCGAAGCAATGTCTGCAGAAATGATATTTAACAGCTATGTCAGAAATATCGGTATCGGTGCAATTGCAATGGCGGGTATAATTGGTATAATCAAATCGTCGGATTCAATAAAAACGGCATTCTCTATGGCAACAGGGAAAAAAGTTGCTACAGGCTCTCATGAACAGACAACAAAAAGAACTGATCGTGATCTTAAAATGAGTGTCGTTGCTATATTTCTGCTATTTGCCCTATTAGCAGTCTTCACATTTCTTCTGGTAGGTGTAGAAATCACTCCCACACAATCAGTTGTGGCATTAATTGCAATTGGTGTTATTTCATTCCTTTTCACAACTGTAGCTGCTAACGCCATAGCGATAGTAGGTTCAAACCCTGTATCTGGTATGACTCTTATGACTCTTATCCTGGTGTCAGTTATACTTGTTGGTGTAGGTGTTGGTGGACCAAAAGGTATGGTCAGTGCACTCATTATCGGAGGTATAGTATGTACTGCGCTCTCTATGGCAGGTGGGTTTGTTACCGACCTTAAAATAGGCTACTGGATTGGTTCAACTCCTGCAAAACAGCAGTCATATAAATTTATCGGAACGCTTGTATCTGCAGCTACAGTAGGTGCTGTAATCTATATACTTAACGAAGCTTACGGTTTCGTACTATCTCCGGAAAACCCAAACCCAATGGTTGCTCCTCAGGCAAATGCAATGGCTGCAATCATCGAACCTCTCATGGCTGGCAGTGGCGTAAGCTGGATGATGCTTGCAGTTGGAGCTGTAATTGCAATCCTTGTAAACTGGCTTGGGGTATCACCTCTCGCATTTGCTCTTGGTATGTTTATTCCAATTCAGTTAAACACCCCTCTTATTGTAGGTGGATTACTTAATCACATGATTAATAAGAAAGGTAAAGATCCAAAGCTAACCAATGCACGTCACCAGCGAGCAATACTTATCTCCTCCGGCTTTATTGCAGGAGCAGCTCTCTTTGGCGTAATCGGCGCATTAATAATATTTATTACAGGAAACTCAAATGCTCTTAATTTTGGATTGTGGAATGATCCTGATGGTGTTGGAGCACAAATTGCTGCACTGGTTGCATTTACTGCACTGGTAATCTATTTTGTATGGGAATCCAAAAGAGCAAAGGTTGAATAATGACAGTCCCTTTGTGGGTTTAATTAAGGCAAAAGAAAATTTATAGTTATGCGAAAAACATTATTATTTTCGTTATTAGTCCTTTTGACTCTTTACATCACAATAACAGGTATTGGTTGTACAAGTCAAAACAGTGATGTAATGAATGGCGATGAGGATCTTACTAAATATGTAAACCCATTTATCGGGACGGCATTCACAGGGCATACATTCCCCGGGGCCACCTACCCTTTGGGTTTTATGCAACCGGGTCCGGAAACGGGAAATTTCTCGTGGGATTACTGTTCAGGTTATTTCTATGACGATGAAAAAATCAACGGATTTTCACAGAACCGTTTAAATGGTACTGGTATTGTGGATTTCGGCGATCTCCTATTGCAACCTTTCTCGGGTGAAAAACGTGAGGATCTGAGCAGCACTTTTAACAAATCAACCGAAGTTGCCACTCCAGGTTATTATTCTGTTGTACTTACCGACAACGATGTTAAGGTTGAAGTAACCACTGCACCTCATGTTGCCTTTCATCGTTATACATTCAATGCAGATAAAACAGCTGGTCTGCTTGCTGATTTCCAGAGTGGACTGGTATGGAGTAAAGATCGTATATCCACTCATGTGCTTGAAAATGTAGTGAATTTCGAAAGCGATTATATTATAACAGGTTATACTCGTCGCCGTGAATGGACAGAACGCACATATTACTTCGTTATTGAGTTCGATAAACCTATAGTCTCGAAAGAGCTTCTTGAACAGAGGGATCCACGTGAGAAAGCACCTCGATATATACTGAACTTTGATTTGGGCAACGACTCAGTCCTGAACACTAAAGTAGCTATGTCTACAACAGGAATTGAAGGTGCAAAGTCAAACCTTGCTGCAGAAGGAAAAGAACGCAGTTTTGATGATGTTTATAAGGATGCAAAAAAAGAGTGGAACAGATATCTTTCAAAGGTATCAATAGAAGGAACAGATGAGGATAAAACCAACTTCTACACTGCTCTTTACCACCTTTATATACAGCCAAACAATATCGCTGATGTGGATGGAAAATATGTTGGTCCAAATGGAAAGATATCACAATCACCAACTGGTAAATTTTACTCAACTCTTTCGCAGTGGGATACCTTCCGTGCTGCATTTCCAATGTACACTATTTTGAGTCCGGAAATCATCAATGATCTTGTAAACAATATGCTGGAGTTCAGTGAGCAGAAGGGTCATCTGCCAATTTGGGCTTTAATGGGACAGGAGACCTTCACCATGATAGGAAACCACTCCATTCCTATGGTCGTTGATGCATACCTGAAAGGATTTGAAGGGTTTGATGCAGAAAGAGCTTACAGCGAAATAAAGAAATCTCTGACCGAGGGCAAGCATAAGAATGCAGGCTGGGAAGAGTATGACAAGTATGGTTATTATCCATACGATCTGTTTAAGGTGGAATCTGTTTCACGTACACTCGAAAGTGGCTTTGATGATTACTGTGCAGCGATAATGGCAAAGAAGCTGGGTAAAACCGAAGATTATGAATTCTTCATGAATCGCTCAGGTTTCTACAAGAATCACTATGACAACGAAACCAAAAGTATGAGACCCAAGGATTCAAAAGGTGAGTGGCTTACTCCTTTCGACCCTTACCGGTTGGCGCATGCCGACTCAAATATTGGTGGTCATTATACCGAGGGTAATGCTCTACAATATACATGGCATGTATTACAGGACATTCCGGGACTTATAGAGTTACTGGGTGGAAAGGAGGAAGCTGGTAAGGTTCTCGACTTCCTTTTTACAACAGAACAAGAGTCAACAGGCACACTATCTGATGTAACAGGACTTATTGGTCAATACGCCCACGGAAACGAACCAAGTCACCACATCGCTTACATATATATGTATTTAGACAGACCGGAAGATACTCAGCGACTGATTCGTCAGATCTGCAATGATTTTTATCAGAACAAGCCTGATGGATTAATAGGAAATGATGATTGCGGTCAGATGTCCGCCTGGTACATGTTTTCTGCTATGGGGTTCTACCCTGTTAATCCTGTAAGCGGAGAGTTGGTATTTGGTGCTCCGCAGCTTCCAAAAACAACTTTAAACCTTGATAATGGTAAAACATTCACAATTGAAGCTATAAACCTGTCTGAGGAGAATATGTATATCGAAAAGATTGAACTGAATGGTTCAATATACACAGAAAAATTTATCACATATGATGATATAATGAATGGTGGAGAGCTCACCTTTTACATGACATCAAATCAATAACAGTTTATTTATCTGTTAATGTTGATGACCATCCTCATCATTTGAGATAAAAATCTCTTTTGCAACAAATGACTCCTGTCCTGATTCATCGGTACAGTAAACAATAAAATGGTAATGCCCCTCTCTCAGGGGCATTTCTTCTATTACCCCATTAACCGTTCTGCGTATGGTAGTTGGAATTACAATATGCTGATGTTCCACTGTGACAATCTTTTTACCTGCTATTGGCGATTCACCAAGAGTTATAAACTCTGTCTCCATCCAGGTCTTTTCAAAAGCTATGCTGTCAGTGGCAGCTCGTGTACTCATAACTGTCGAATTATGTGAATGGTTATCAAATGCTCCGTGTATATTAACCTTGTATGATGCAAGTGCTATGTTATCCGAAAACTCCACCTTAAAATGTACCGCATCACCAGGTTTCACATGCTCATCCTCAAAAGGTTCAATTACTTTTATAACCGGCTTCTGATTATCTATTTCTATTTTATCGCAGGAGACTGAAATAAGTCCCGAAAATATAATTATCACTAAGAAAGCAACTCTTGTAAACTTAAATCTTTTCATATCTGTTTTTAACACATCAAGAACATTAAAACAATAAATTAACACTAATCATTAAATTTCAATACTCATTCATTCATTTCAGAACATCATTTTAATAATCAGCTGAATATTTCTTCCCGGCTCGGGAGCATTCAGTTTCCTGTAAAAACTCAAGTGATTAAGATATGCTCTGTTGAATATATTATCTGCCCTGAACTGAGTCACAATTCTTCTGCCTCCAATATCCCAGTGTGCATTAGCAGACAGATTCCATAAACTGGTTCCGGGTGTGATCTCTTCATTTCTTGAAACCCTGTTCTGATCCATTACCATACGATTCTCTAAACTGAATGAGTATTGTGTGATCAAACCTGTGCCCAGATCTGAATACGTGAGGTCGGTTGTAACTGCTGCGGGAGGTGTAAAAGGTAAGGGGTAATTATCTTCCATATTAACACTAAACAGATATTCAAAGTCGGAAGTAGCCGACCAATTATTAGTAAAATCATATCTTATAATCATTTCACCACCTGCCATGAATGCTTCGGACTGACTGTAGCGGTAGATCTGACCAGCATGAGGTAATACCGACCACTCTCCTGTTGGGCTCAGATAGATATAGTTGTTAAACCAAGTAATAAAAGGGTTGAGTGTTACTGAAAGCTTTTTGCCTCTGAAATGATAATCTGCATCCAATTGCAACCCTTTTTCTGATTCAAGTTCATCATTTCCCATCTCATGTCTGAATGCTCCATGATGCACTCCATTTGACGATAGCTCATTTGCTCCGGGATATCTGAAACTGCTGCCTACATTTAGTTTTAAAGAGTGACGTTTATTAAAATCATAGCTAATTCCTGCTGAATAGGAGAGATCATTGAATGTTCTGCTTATGTCTGATGATCGTTGTGAATACAGATCAGCCTCCTGCTCATCATATCCCTGCATTAATAAATATTCACTTAGTACAGAGTCATAAAATCTATAAATATTCAGTTTGCCGATATCATATCTTAATCCCCCTGTAAGTGTTAAATTGTCGCTCCACTTAATACTATTCAGCCAAAAAACACCACCCGATAACCGGTCAAACTCTGGCAACAAAAAGGAGTACCCTCCTACTCTGTTATGCTGATACTCTGCCGATACACCTATTATCTTTGACCACCTCTCTCCCTCATCTTTCAAATACCTCAGACCTGCTGTGTAAGTATTTAAAATAAATTGTATTTCCAGATCGGGATCCACAGCTGGTGGCAACTGGTTACTGTAATGTGTATGAAACTGCGACATCTCTTCTCGATGGTTGTTCTGATATCCCAAATCAAGGTTTATCCTGCCTTTATTATTAATATTCCACTCATTGTTCGATATCACTTTCAGGTGATTGGATGTAGAATAAGGCATCTCAATATTGCGGTATGAACCATCATGTTCCAGCCTGTTAAGTGCCGGTATACCATGAGCTCCCGGAAAGAATCCGTTTTTAGCATTAACATTCGACAAGTGAAGCCAACTGCTGAAGTTATCATCACTGTAATTCGAAGAAAATGAAAGATTATACTCTCTCCCTGCACTGTTTTTCATTCGTCTCCCATATACAGGCATTTTCCAGGTGAGGTAATCTATAGTATCTGTTGGTATACGATAATCGGCATAACTCTGAATAGTTGCCCTGCCTCTATAAAACATATTCCCTTTTTTTCTACTTGCTGAAACTGATGTCCCAAGGAGATCGTTGTTGCTTTTTCCAATCAATGTAATATCACCCCAGAACTGGTCATGATCAGGTATTTGCGTTGGCATGATCTCTATCACTCCTCCAATTGCATCAGAACCGTAGAAAAGTGACATTGGACCTTTATGAACCCTTACATTATCAACATCATACTGATCAATTTCAAGTCCATGATCCGCCCCCCACTGCTGATTCTGCTGTACCACTCCTTTATCAACCACTGCAATACGGTTGAATCCCAATCCACGAATTACAGGTTTCGAAAATCCGGCTCCTATATCCATAGATGAGATACCCGATATAGAAGCAAGTGTCTGCACAAAATTAGTGGAGTTATTCCTTAGTAGGTAGTCCCGCCCAATTTCCCTCACTGCCAGTGCTGAAATTTGCTCTCTATTTCTCCTTTTTTTTCCACTAACCATTATTTCCGAAAGTGTTAAATGAATAGGCTTCAAATAGAGATGAATAACTGTATCCTCTTCTGCCGAAACAGGTAAAGTCAATTCCTCATAACCGATAAACTGCACAGATAATTTGTAGTCCCCCGGCTCCAGATCCCCGAAGCTGAAAAAACCATCCTTGTCGGTCTCAACATGTCTGTTTGCAGGTTGCAATGAAACAGTCGATGCAGCCATTCGGCCACCATTGTCAGCATCATGCACAGTTCCGCTTATAGCAATTCTTTTGCTGATATCTGCTACCTGCGATAAAACTGCACTAACACTGAATAACAGTAATATAAAAGATAATGATAACCTCATTAAATTGGAGTATAGTTATTTAACATGGCCTGCACAATCAGCGCAGCAACCTTCAATCACAACAAATACTTCGCGGCTAACAAACTTATCTGGAAGTTCTGCTTCAAATTTTGTCTTACCTTCAAGACACATAACCTCATCACATTCTTCACAGTGAAAATGTGAATGAAGATTACTTTCATTGTGATGATGATTGTTCAAAGCATACTTCACACTATTGTCGTTAAGTACAATCTTATGGATAACACCACTATCTTCAAGAGTTATTAAGGTGCGATAGAAAGTAACCCTGTCAAATAGTTCAGGATATTCACCTTTTAACTCGTTCTCCGACATAGCTTTGTTGTTCTCGAGTAGACTCTTGACTATAAACTTCCTGCAGGCAGTACTCCTTAAATCCTGTCTTTTTAATATCTCTTCAGCTGTGATCATAAAAACAATTGTAATGCAACAATGTTGCAAATATAACACTGTTACATTTAATACAAATGAATATTACATATTTTAACTATGATTATGCAGCAAAAAAAAGCGGTTAAGGCATTCCCCAACCGCTTCTCTGATTTCATCTGTTTGACTTGATCTCTATCCTGCAGATTATTTTTTCAGTCTAAGAACATTTATGATCTTATTAAAGAAAGAGGTATTTTCGTTTATACCTGTAAAATATTCGGCACCAGGTCCATAAGCAAAAACCGGAACCATTACTCCTGTGTGGCCACCTGTTGTAAATCGCCCTGTAACTTCGCCTGTCTCCATATTCCCACCGGTTAAGGTTACCCCTCCTGTCTCATGGTCAGCAGTAACAATCACCAACGTTCTTCCATCCTTTTCAGCAAATTCCAGCGCCTTTCCAACAGTTCTGTCAAAATCAAGCATCTCATCTATCATGAATTTCATATCATTCTCATGACCTCCTCCATCAATCTCTGAACCTTCAACCATAAGGAAAAATCCCTTTTTACTGTTATTCAGAATATCCAGGGCAACCTCAGTAGTCTCTTCAAGCTGATTTCCCCTAACATCTACCTTGTTCTCCTTAAGAAAACCTGCAAGCTTACCCTCTTTTACTGATTTGATCGATTCAATATTGTCATACACCTGATAACCCTTTTGGGCAAGCTCCTCTAACAGGTTTCTATTATCTTCCCTATCATTGAAGTGCTCAATACCACCACCGATAAAGACATCCACATCTGATGATACAAACTGGCTTGCAATCTCTGGCATCATATCTCTATGATCCACATGAGCCACAAAATTGGCAGGAGTAGCATCAAGCATGCTTGTTGTAACAACAATACCTGTTGCCAGACCATTCTGCTGGGCAATTTTTAAAATTGAGGGAACAGGATTGCCCTGAGCATCCTTACCTATCATATAGTTATTGGTCTTATGTCCGGTAGCAATTGCATTTCCTCCTGCAGCTGAATCGGTAACGTAGCGGTTGGCCGACTGAGTCCTGGAGAATCCTACATGTTTGAAGTTATCAAGAAAAAGTTTACCCTTATTGGCTGTTGCACCTGCATAAATTTGTGTCACCCCCATTCCATCACCAATCAAAAGAATCACATTCTTTGGTCTTTTAGACTTAAACTTATGTGAGAATGTCTTAACATCATGGAAATTGCTGTTTTGATATTTGGATTCTGTGCCCTCAAAAGATTTTTGCTGTGAATAAATAGAGCCGGAAATGAATATCAATAGGAAAAATAACGTGGTAATTCTTGTTTTCATATATAAAATTATTTTTAAAAGTAAATGTGTATCAAGTCGGGGCACGAAATTAAATAAAAATTTGCATAATGTGTATAAGTACACTAACTTCGCAAGCTTAAAATCAATCAAATCTTAAATTCTAAAATATGAATAACCCATATTTTTAAGAATGAAAGACAAGAGAGAAAACCATTTTATATCATAATACATAATATGATACCCAGAAGTATTAACAATGATTATTAATTTAAAATTGTGAAAGAATGAAAAAGTCACATTCAAATTCCAAATGGAAAGGATTTCTGTTTGCCTTATTGTGGACAGTATCCTTTGGGTTATTTGCCCAAAACATTACGGTAACTGGATCTGTAACTGATGCAACAGGTATGTCAGTTATCGGTGCAACCGTTATGGTGGAAAACAATTCCAGTATCGGTACTGTTACCGATATTGATGGGAACTACACCTTAAATAATGTTCCATCTAACGCATCGCTGCAGTTCAGCTATGTTGGAATGGTAACACAAATCATTCCTGTTAACGGACGCAATCAAATTGATGTCGTTATGGCATCTGATACTGAGTTGCTTGACGAAGTAGTTGTAGTTGGTTATGGAACAATGCAGAAAAAACAGGTTACAAGTTCTATTACCTCACTCTCTGCAAGCGATCTGCCAAAAGGTGTGGGTGGTTCTTCAATTGCCAATGCGTTGCAGGGAAAGGTTGCCGGATTGGTTATGTCCGGCAATGCAAGTCCTAACTCCGGAAACACTTTCCAGTTGCGTGGTATGGCTTCAATTAACACATCACGTGCACCGCTTATTGTTATAGACGGAATGCCGGGTGGAGATATTCGTTCTCTTGCAGCTGAAGAGATCCAGTCAATCGATGTATTGAAAGACGCTTCTGCAGGTGCAATCTATGGTACAAGAGCAACAGGTGGTGTTATTTTAGTTACTACCAAGAAAGCTTCTACAGGTAAACTTCAAACAAATTACACCAGCGAGTTAATGTTTAAAAAAGCATTCGGTAAACCTGATCTTCTTAATGCAAAAGATTATATTGCAACTTACGAAGGTGCAAAGAATGACGAAGGACATGAAACCGACTGGTGGGATGAAGCTTTGAGTGACAACCCAACTTCTCAGAGACATATAATTACTATGCAGGGAGGCCAGGAAACAGCACGTATATTTGCATCTTTGATGTATGACCAGAACAGAGGTGTACTCAGAGGTGACGAACGTGAAGACTATGCTGGTCGTATCAACACTGATTTCAAATTGCTTAACGGATGGCTTGATATTTCTTCACACTTAAGCTACAGACAGGCAAAACGTAATCAGAACAAACCTTCAATAGAAGGTATCATGCGTGCCAATCCTACACAGGCAGTTCGCGACCCAAACAGCCAGACCGGATGGAATATCTGGACAACTGGTGACAATACCGAAATGAACGAAATTGGTGAAGCAGCTCTTAAAACAGACGAAGGGGTGGATAAATGGTTCCGTCCTGATGTATCACTTAAATTGAACATCCTCCCTGTTGAAGGTCTTTCATATCAGCATACATTTGCTTATGAAAACAGACAGTGGGAAAGACATTACTACCGCTCAATGTTCTCTCGTGAAGAGCTCAGAGCAGGTCGCAAAGGCTGGGCAGAAATGGAGTTCAGTAAAACCGAACTATTTAATACCGACGGTTACCTGTCATATCTTAATGAGTTTGGACCACACACTGTAAATGCAGTTGCAGGTTATAGCTATTTCGAAAGAAATGGAGACAACTTCTATGCACGTAACGGTAACTTCACTAACGACCGTATTATGTTCTGGAACCTTGGCGAAGGAACAAGATTAACTGAAGGTCTTGCACAAATGGGTTCATCAAAGAATATTACTGAGCGTCTATTGGCCTATTTCATGCGTGCAAACTACTCATACAATGATACTTATATGGCCACTGCATCTGTTCGCCGCGAAGGTTCAAGTAAATTTGCAGCAAACAACAGATGGGGTAACTTCTGGTCACTATCTGCAGGATGGCGTATGTCAAACGAAAGCTTCCTTGAAGATGTAGACTGGCTAAACGACCTGAAACTTCGTGTTGCTTATGGTGTCACAGGTAACGAAGGATTCTCTGCTAACTATGCAGCAAGAATGTATGGTTCAGACACAAGATGGTTATTACCTACTGGAAACTGGGCAATGAGTTATGGTGCAACAACCAATCTTAACAGAGACTTAGGTTGGGAAGAAAAGCATGAGTGGAACGTTGGTCTCGACTTCTCTGTACTTGATAACAGAATTTATGGTAAAATTGATTTATACAAACGTAATATCGAAGGCTTGATATATAGTGTAGAGGTACCACAACCACCTAATACAGAATCAAGCATGTATAAAAACATCGGTACAATGAACAACCGTGGTTGGGAAGTTGAACTTGGTGCAAACCCTGTAAGAGGAAGAAACTGGAACTACAATACATCATTGAATTTAACTCACAACAGAACTTTCATCGGTTCTCTATGGGGTGATCAGACATACATCAATGGTGATTATATCAACAACTGGGTTGAATATGCTCACAGAATTGAAGAAAACGTAGAGGTAGGAAGCTATTTCATGTATCGTTATGCAGGAGTTAGTGAAGGAAGATTCCAGATCTATGATAAAGATGATAATATTATCTTCTCTGACGATGGTACAGTTGATGACCGCGTTTATCAGAAAAACTTCACTCCTACTGTAATGGCAGGTTGGACCCACAACTTAGGCTATAAAAACTGGGACTTCAACATGACTCTTACAAGCTGGATTGATTTCGATATTTATAACGCAATCGAACTTGAGTATGGTTTAAGAAACGTCGCACAGGGTAATATGATTTACGATGCAATCGAAAAGAACGGACATATTACCGGTCGTCCTTCTCCAAGTGATTATTTCCTTTATGATGGAACCTTCCTTAAGATTCAGAACCTGTCATTAGGTTATACACTTGCGTTGAGAAAGTATACTGATATGCTCAATTCTATCAGATTCTACTTCACAGGAGATAATGTATATACCTTCACTAAATACCCTGGTTTAAATCCCGAAGTTGACATCACAGGCTGGGATGCCGGTATCGAAAGAAAAGGGAATATCTATCCACAAACCAGAACATTCACTTTTGGTCTTCAGTTAAACTTCTAAAAGGCACAGTTATGAAAAAGTACAAATTATTAATAATAATATTAGCAGTAGTCGGTATCTCTTCCGTATTCAAATCATGCGAAGTAGAACCTACTTACTATTCGCAATCAACACCTGAATTGTTCTTTGACACGCAAGAAAAGGTGTACCAAAGAATGGGACGCGCTTTCACTCACTGGGCATGGTGTATGGCCGATAATCAGGCACACTCAAATTTTATAATGCTTCAGGAGTTCACTACAGATGAAATGTTGGTACCATCACGTTATAATGACTGGTATGATGGAGGTAACTATTTAAGAATGTATCACCACGATTTTACTCCTACTACTCCCGGTGTATATGATGCATGGAGAGCATTCTCAATGGGTGTGGCTCAGGCATGGAGTGCCAAGGATGATATCGATCAGTATGTTGATTTCGATGCTCTCGGATTCCCAGAAGGCAGCCGTGAAGCTGTATTGATGCAACTGCAGACATTATCTGCATTTTTCTACTGGTTCGGACTTGATATGTTTGGTGGTGTACCTCTTTATACTTCCACACAGGGAGATATTAAGCCACGTGCAACAGATGTTGAAACATTCGAATTCATCGATAGTCTTCTTACAGAAGCAATTCCACAGTTGCCTAAGAAAACTGTTCTTGGAGCACAGGAAACAGGTGCTATCAATCAGGCAGCAGCAGCTCTTTTAAAAGCTCGTCTCTATTTCAATGCAGAATCATACATCAGAAAAGATATGTATGCTGAAGCAGCAGCAATCTGTCAGGATATCATTGATGGAAAGTATGGCACTTATGCATTGGAAAATGAATGGACAAATATCTTCGGATTTGATAACGACCGTTCAACAGAGATAATCTGGTCTGTACCAAGTCAGAATGCAATCAGCGAAAGAAGTACCGGTCCACACTCCAATCACTACGGAATGGGCGAATACTGGAGCAATGGAGAGATTGGAAACAGAAACAATGGTTACTGTCTCGTACCATCACTCGACGTAGAAGGCAAATCATATTTATATGGAAGCGACAATCCAAGTTCAAAAGGCACATATCGCCTGGGAAGTCCTTTTGCCAAGTTCCACGAAGATGATGTTCGCAAACAGCTAAATGCATACGAAGGAGAAGGCAAATGGCGCGGTATGTTCTATTTTGGAGAGATGATCAACCCTGTAACAGGTGCTGCATGTCATGGAGGAAACCGTCAGGTTAAACCTAATGAAGTATTGGTACTTGTTGACCAGATTGCACGTATCACCCCACAAGCAGGAGCTGAAGTAGACCATGGAAAAGAAGGTGCACGCTGGGGAGAAGAGGCATCAGGTGTACGTCTGGCTAAGTTCTCACCAACTCCATGGTTAACAGAGAAAACATTAAAGGGTAATCCTGATATACCTGTATTCAGACTTGCAGAAGCCTACTATATGTTAGCAGAATGCAAATTACGTGCAGGTGACAAAGCTGCTGCAGCTAGTTTAATTAACACAGTACGCGAACGCTACTTCCCGGAAGGAGATCCGGATCCTGTAACTGCAAGCAACCTTGACGAATGGAGAATGCTGGATGAGTGGATGATTGAATTCATTGGCGAAGGTCGTCGTCGTACAGACCTTATCCGCTGGAACAAATACACTACCGAATCATGGTGGGATAAACCAGCCGACGGACCAGGTAAAGCTCACTACAACCGCTTCCCAATTCCAATTCAGGCAATGGGTAGTAACCACCTGATTGAACAGAACCCAGGATATGATACTGAGCAATAATTAAAAGAAAGGTAATATAGTAATTAAAAAAGGTAAGCAAGATTAACTTGCTTACCTTTTTCTTTTTAATAGAATCTTATCAGTCAATCGACATCATTACTCTATACTACTCAATCATCTTAATATCTCTCAGCCAAGATAAAACTCTGTGAGGCCATTCATTTACTGTATGGCCGGTATTTCTTGCTCCATAGCCATGACCACCCGAAGGGTACAAATGCATTGCAGCAGGCACGTTTGCCTGCTTCAGAGCATAGTAGTAAAACAAGCTGCTATCAATAAAACTTTTATCATCTTGTGTCTGTATCAGGATAGTTGGAGGGGTATTTGAATCCACTTTAAGTTCTGGCGAGATTCTAAAATTATCTGCTGAAAGATATGCAGGATACACCAAAACAGTAAAATCAGGTCGCAGGCTGACATCATCATAAGAGTCGATTCTCGGGTAAGTGCGACTGCTGTAGTTTGTGCTTGCCACAGCCGACAAATGAGCCCCTGCTGAGAAGCCCAATACACCTATCTTATCCGAATTTATATTCCACTCCTTAGCATGCGAGCGAGTATAAGCAATTGCCCTCTGAACATCCTGCAGTGGAGCCTCATGCTTCTCCAGTCCCTCACGGCGAGGCACACGATACTTCACAAGCACACAGTTAACTCCATAGCTGTTAAACCTCTTACATATCTCAGTTCCCTCAAGATTATATGCCAAAATATTATATCCACCACCCGGGTTAACAATAATCGTCACTCCTGAATTATTTTCCACAGGAGCCGGATAGAAAGTTAATGTAGGCTCACTCACATTACCAACACGCAAAACAGGACAACCTGCAACTTTATTGCCTGAAGCATCATCCACCTGTTTAAGCTTCACATTCTCTCCCGGTGCACCATTTGGGAACAGCAATATTTCTTTCTCCTGAGATAGTAGACTCATAGTTCCAACTAAGAATAAAAATAAAAATAGTGTATGTTTCATAAAACCCGATTTTTAATAAATCAATCAATTATACCAATTTAATAAGCTCCATCACTAAGAGTCCCACTGCTAATGCAATACTAAAACTAACCAACGTACCAATCAAAATGTATTCAGTCAGTTTTCTATCTTTCGACTCTTTTAAATCACCAAAGCGGAATACCGATTTTGCTGCCAGTAGAAACCCAATTCCTTCCCAATGACCAGTTACAATGAATATAAAAACGAGAAGACGCTCCAGCATACCAATGTATTTACCGGCATTACTCAGCGACTCCTCAATGCTATCACTCAATGCCTCTGTCCATTTAGACATCAGTTCTCTGATCAGAATAGCAGAAACATAGGTCAGGAATACAATTGCAGATGCATAGATCCAGATATCACTATTCTCAAACCATGATATAATATTCAAATCAGGTTTAAAGAATAAAATCCAAAGAACAAAAATAGTGATTATATGTAAAACTTGATCTGTTAAGAACCATCCGGGTCTGTTACTATCTTTCTGAGCATACAACTTTATGGAATCAATAATGATATGCGAAACCATCACCAACAGGGCCAGAAACCAATAGCTTAAATCCCAAAGTACCAGCAAGACCAGCAATCCATGTATCAAACCATGCAGATAAAGCTTCAGAGACTTCGCCTTAATACGCTCTTTTTCTGCAACCCAAGCATTAGGCTGAATAATAAAATCCCCTATAAAATGAGCCAGCAAGAGCTTTATTATTATAATCATCCCAGCAATTTTTTAATCTTTTTCCTGTACATCCTTTCCACCTCAAGAATCTCATTCACATAAGCCCTGTTCCATCTGCCACTCACAGAATTCTGCTTAATGCCCAAACGCTTTCCAATCTCCTCCTGCGTCACATCAGGATTCCTGAGAACAATCTCCATCAACTCCGCCGATGGAACAGTCCATTTATTCATAAAGGTACCCGCCAGCTTAAGATATAGATTCATCTCCTCATCAAAATCCCCAAAAGAAGATCTTATCCCAAGCGTAATATTCTCTTTGTCGAGCATATCAAATTTCTCACCAGAATATATAAATGCCTCCCCGTTACTTTCCGATATAGACTCACCAGAATAGGTCTTCACCCCTATCCCGATAGCCATACGCACATCAAGAGGCACAACCTTCTTAATAAGAGCTTTAATTTCCAAAGCCCTCTTAAGTGCATCCTCCGGATTCTTCACCTCAAGCTGAAAAAAATCGCCCCTCTCCAGATCCCAGTCACCCGGTCTCTTACCCCATTCATTCAACAGAGACTTAAGCGGAACCAACCATTCATCCTGATTCAACACCTTCCTCGACGCTATTATATCACCTGTAATAACTGCTATCATGATGCGAATATCGTTTAAAATAACGATATATCAAAATATCATTTAAATAAACGATAAAATGAAATATCGTGAAATAACTATGCTTATACCTTTGGGAACACCCAGGGATCTCTGTAAACAGGCTTCAGATACTTGTCAGCCTCAGCAGAGCCAAAAGTCCTTTTCTTATCATCATACCGCAATGATGTACCACTCAATCTGGCAGCAATATTACCCAGCTGGGCATATTTAGCACTCAAGCTGCCCGTTTCAATTGAGCATGCAGTATTCCTGTCCCTTTTCTTCACGCAATCCAGGAAATTCATAACATGATCCCTGTGATCCTTATAGTCCGCCTTCACAATCTTCTCTGCAACCGATTCACCTTTAGGAAACACCTGCCAATCGTCCCTGTTTGCAACCAAAGTACCGTTACTACCAGTGAAAATCAATCCATAATTTTTGCCATACGGACCAAATTCCATGCCCGCATTATTCTCCCAGGTCATTATATAATCATCAAACTGGTAAAGTACCGACTGAGTATCAAAAGTTTCATGCACACCATCAGGGAAAAGGAAATTACCACCGTTAGCCTGAACAGAAAGAGGCATCGATTTCACCCTCTTCGCCCACAAAGCCATATCCAGCAGATGCACACCCCAGTCGGTCATCAGTCCACCACCATAATCCCAAAACATCCTCCATGAACCGTGAAAACGCTGACTGTTGAAATTACGGTCAGGTGCAGGCCCCAGCCATGTATCAAAATCAACACCTTCCGGTACTTCCGAATCAGGAACCCTATTGGTTATAGCAGCATAATTGAAGTTAGCATACACATGAATACGTGCAATATCACCCAATATACCAGAGTCAAGATATTCAATCATCTCCTTCCAAAGATTAGCACTCCTCTGCTGCTGACCAACCTGCACCACCCTCTCATACCTGTTTGCAGCCTCAACCATCACATCACATTCAGCTATTGAGTTACCGATAGGCTTCTCAACGTAAACATCCTTACCAGCTTTGCAGGCATCAACAAACTGCAGGCAATGCCAGTGATCCGGGGTTCCAATTATCACCGCATCAATATCCTTTCTATCAAGAATACGCCTATAATCACCATACAGATCAAATTTCTCATTCTGCAAGGAAGCCAGATCCTTTGCGCGAGAGTTCAGAACCGAATTATCAATATCACATAAAGCCAGGCATCGCACTTCGTCCGACTTCATAAAATCAGACAAGTTGCTCCACCCCATATTGCGGCAACCAATCAGCGCAACATTAATCCTGTCGCTTGCAGATACAGCAGAAGTTGCAGAGCTCAGATACGACGGCATAACCATCCCTGCGGCAACAGTAGCAGAAGTTTTCTTCAAAAAAGAACGTCTTGATATTTTCATAGCCAAAATAAATAATAGTTAGGAAGTGCAAGTTAACTTAATTTGTTTTTAAATAAACAAATATTGATTGTTTTTCT